>JGI24022J15233_10009466_pt1 | contig 10969 bp, 8 predicted proteins | sample Ectturendosymbi2_FD_15233 | JGI IMG/M metagenome (IMG submission 15233)
TTCTATCCCTGAGAAGCGTTTTGTTCATCTAATTCGTCATTTGCAATTTCGCTTTTGATGTCTAAGCAGCTAGTACGTATGGGAATTCAAACAAATTTAGGATCTTTATCTGAGAATTGTTGCACCTCGCAATTTGTTTATCGAATTTATACACGAGGTTCAAAGCACGACCCAACTCCCCATTGAGAGAACGCAGAAAAGTTTCTTAAAGATTTAAAGGGTGCTTGATTAAATGGAGGAGTCCAGATAGAGCCGAGGAATTAATTGTTGTATTCAATCATAACGTCATATACTTGTATTTTACAGCAAATAAGAGCACTATGTATATGAGTTACTATGATAAAGTATACGAGCTTCTATGATAGAGTTTTCACCTGTTTGCATAATTCGTCACTTTTTTCTAATCCCCAAGAGGTGGCGAATTAGGCAAATTCTACTGTACATCATATGTAAGAACAACAGACGTATTATTGTTGTTTTTAGAGATATTGTAACTCAAAACTGACATGGATGTCAGTGGCAAATGATGTTACAAAATTGTAAAGACATATTCTGTATAAAGATACCACTGACTTTCTGAGGGCAGGACCAGATTTACCGTTTTGAGCCCCATGCTGCAAGCATGTTGGAATGAATGAGCTATATATGTGAAAAATCATCTGTTTTTGCCAAGCAAGCTGGCCACACCTGCGAAAATCATATGAACACTGCACAGCCACGATAATCGCGATTTAGCATGTTAGCCTATTTCGTTGCATGCACTCACAAACAATTAAAAACAATATATGATTGACAACAATACCTGTGAGACAAAAAATGCAAGAAAAAACTTCATTTGTCACAGATTAGCCCAATGCAATAGTACATACGTGTAACAGAGGAAGTCTATGAGAACAATTAGTTAATAATGTCTGATAAATTGACCAGATGAGATCAACTGTTTTTTTACTGTACTGGACAATATTTTCTGCTGAGGTGTCAGTTCTGCGGGGTTGTGGAATCGATATCAAAAACCTTTAATTCTGACTCTGACTCATCTTTCAGCAAGCATTGAGTAGTGCAGGAAGAGTAACAAACCAACACTATTGATTAACCACATAAATATATGTATTTTATACGTTTAAAAATCAGTATTTGCATGTGCATCATGATTTTACCATGGCAAATCCCTGGTTATATGTCAGTAATAATCACAATGATAAATGTTTTATTTCTGAGTTTGGGTGAAATGAAGTAGAATGATCCCATGGGCACATGAACAGGTAATATTTTCATTAAATGCCATCTATTTTCTTTATCATTCCTAAGATTAGCATTTCTTTTAGTATTTTTGCGTGTTTAGATTTTACAGTTCAACTGTTTGTAATTTTTTTTTTGAGGATCATTGCTTGTTATTTGCTGATGCCTAACTAGTTAAAGAGACTGAATTAGTGCTGTGGTAACCAGGATTGCAGAGTCGGAGGTAAAATATTCGACTCCAATCTTTCCAAAATTTCTGACTCCCGACTCTGACTCCTTAACGTAAAGGGAATGAAATTTGGCTGCTAAAATCAATGGAAATCATGGTGCACAGCCATAAATCTGGTTTCAACAAAATTTTCAAAAGAAATTGTACCATTTCAATAGGATTTCCCAATTTAGGAGTGTGATGTAAGAAATGATCCAATTGGACATCCGGAATCGGACAAAAGAATCTGACTTCAACTCCCAGTGTTGTTAGAATCCAACTTCACAAAACACTCTTGACTCTGTAACCCTGGCGTTAACAGGCACTGGTTGGTCTGTCGTAAACTATATTTCGCATACCATGAAGACTTGAGGTTTAATCTTTTATTGTAATGAAGCAAGGCCAAATATTATGTAGCTACTTGCTTCCAAGTACCTTAATCTAGAAATTGTCATTTACTGCTTAAATTAAATTCCTCCGCAAATACCAAACATTTCTCCACATGGTTTTACCTGAACAGATCATTCTTATTTTTCTTGGTGACAATGTTAAAAAAGTTCTACATATATCAGCTGGTATTGCAGTCTGACAAGCAGCACACAAAACATGCGTTTTTGTCTAGAGCTCGACCGATTTATCGGCACACCGATGTATCTATCGGCCGATATGATGATGTTGTGATGTATCGAATCGGCAAAATTCCACCGATATATATTGGCAATATTTGCTCATAAAAGTGTTAATGGAGTGTTCGGAAACCGAAGTTGCTACTTCATCTCTGACCCTGATTGATTAACACAAATGCTCTGTCCGGTTACTAGTTCACAGAGCCTTCATGCATAATAATCAGACTGTTGTGCAACAGTCCCGACAAAACGCTATATGACATAACATTCGCTCATAGGTTTTGGTGCGGTGAACAGATGATTGTCTGCGAACAAACTAGGTTACGTGCTTTTGTGTTGGTTGGCTGTTTTATCAAAGTCTCTCTAGGCTGGACAGTCTTGCTTTCAGCGTGCATCAAAAAAGTGCTTACATCACAGCTAGCAAGACCCAGGTTTGTGCAAAATTCAATGTTGTACGCAGGGGTGTAATGATGGGGGGGCAAGGGGGCACAATTTGCCGAGGGCCGAATCACTGCAGGGGGGCGCCAAACGTCTGCTGGTGCCACCAAAAAGCCCCAACAATGTCACAAGTACTTTCTTCAATACAGTAAATTTCCTTCTGAAAGGCCTCAGGTTCGAACACAGGGGCGCCGAACTTGCTTCTTGTCCCAGGCNCCATCTAACCTCATTACGCCCCTGGTTGTACGGTTCTTCGTTGCAGTGAAGTGATGGTTTGATGCGTCGTGCATGGTTTTTTACTTAAGACATCTGAGCGTAGGCACAGATGTCTACACAAGGAGTAAGCCCACTTACACGCAACACATATTTGCTGTTTGTGAGTTAGACTACTGTGAGTCCTAGAAATTGCTATGGACTGCAGTAGGCGCAACGGATTAAACCATCCTTTCAGAGTACATTTGACCTTTAGTCAAACACAGCTGGTTGAACTGGTCATGTGACAAGTACAATACATAAGAAACAAGGGTTTAGGTTTAGCCTACTGTTCACACAATGCAAGCAAGAAGCTGCTAACAGCTTGCCAGCACTGAAAGCATAACATAACTTGTCTATCAGACTGAGCCATTTACAGATGGCACAGTCAACTGAGACAGTCATGCTGTCCAAACTTGTCATGCGACCAGTTCAGCCAATCATGTTCGGCTGGTGGCAAAGTAGCTCCAGGAGTGTATATTTTGCCTCACAAGGCAATGCAGGAGTGTAGGAGTATGTTTTGCCTCATAAAACAATTGTTAACTTGTGAAATTATTTTCTTTGTTTATGTGGCCTGAAGAAAAAAATGCACTGTAATGTCTTCCAGCTGTAGTTCAAAAATGTTTGGCTGAAGGCAAAATAGCTCCAGGGGTGTTGATTTTGCCTCATGAGGCAAAATAGATACTGCTTGAGTAATACAAAAAATCGGTTTCGGCATCGGATATCGGCAATGAAATATGAAAAACATTGGTATCGGCCCAAAAAAAGCTTATCGGTCAAGCTCTGTTTTTGTCATTGTCCTGATGTCCAGGCACATGTCACAGTTTGCTGGATTGCTGTATGTCATTCATAAAGACCTACTTTTCAGAGTTGACTCCAAATATCCATACGGTTGTTATAGACTAAACCCAAACATAGAAAGAATATAACCAGAAAACTAATCTGACCACGTCTTGAGGTGAGAACNAAATCTATCAGACGCTTCAGTTATTGGTAATGTGTTTTCACAGTTGGTTTGAGTGCTGTTTCAGAACACTTTGTGCAGAAGATATATTTTGAAAACAAAGTGAGGTTATTTTCACACATAAAACGTAGGTTATTAAATGAATACAAACAATGTCTACGATTTAACATTGAAGATTCTTGATCTTTCTTTTATTTAAATCCTACACTATCTATAAACTACTCTGCTACTAAACCTCATTGTTTTGTAAAATTACAGTGTTTTGTTTTGTCTGTACAAAGTTTTTTTTGTTACAGATTAAGGAATATAAAAACATCGATGCTTTATTTTGATACATTTTTGGCAACAATGCACAGAGAATGGATGGGAATCGATCGTTTGCGAATGGACAAGTTCTACCTTTTATTTCGTTTCATGCTTCAAAATGCTTTTATCTGTTTAAAAAATAACGACTGGGATGACAGTAAGCAAAACGGCCATTGGCGTAAAAAAATTGTTTGTAATCTGAAATATCATGACATCTTGATGTGATTGCCTTCTTTGTTTCACAATTTTCGTAGTTCCTGTGTTTGTGCACTGTATGTTACAGATGTAAGCTGCTTTTGTGTCCAGTTGGCTGTAATGATTGTTTTTGTCCTAATGCAATCGCTGCTGATACACAGCTTCTAACTTTTTTTATTTCGTGCGTGATAGTGACAAACTGTAAAATTAATATTCCTAGCTGGCTTCCTTGACAGCCAGAGCTCATTAAAAGTCAAAATTTTAACAGTTTTTTCTAGAATTTGAATTCGTAAAGGTAAAGAAGTTCTACTCTTTCAAAGACATCAGGGAATTGGGTGTTTCTTCTGCTCCAACCAAATAATGCCAACTCTCTTTCAGACCTGGTCGTCATCTGATCGCTGTGCAACGAAACATGATATTTTTCAGATACAATCGATTGGCTCATGAGCATCTTGAGGAACGGACCGTTAAGTCCTATTGCACCTGGGCCGGGAGCGAGCAGAGGTCCTCCACTTGGCATCAGATACCACACTGTTGATATATTCATTGAGGAGCTCTCTGCCTGCGCAGATGCCACAGTACCAGCAGAAAAGGTTGTTTTTTTCACTAATGACCTTGTGTATAAACAATGGTGGTGCGTTGGTCCGGATTGTTTCGGCATTGTCTATATTCGCGTAGTACAAAGTCATTGCTATTGGTCTATGTTGCTGTTTTGTTGTACACAGTTTTAGCAATTGTTGCTTTCAAGTGGTTATGTTTTCCCCTTGACTGGTTTAAGTCAATCCAAAAAAACACCGAAACTAACATCAGGGTTTCATTTGCACTCAAGTTTGGTTAAACAGTTCATCAGCTGAATTTGTCACTGCTAACTTACAAAAACGATAGAATTAAACGTTTTGTCTGCTAATTAGCAGGCTGCATTCTGCAAGCAATTGGATGATTTGGCCTCAGGGGTCTTCTTACGCATTGGCAAAGAACAGCATCACACACAAAAGGATCATTTTCATAAAACAAGTGAAGTCAATTAGTGATTTCGTGTATTTAAATGATATGTGCGCAGGGTCTGAAGTTGTAATTATACATTTCAGTGGTTATGCCTGAAGATGCCATTTCCCTGAAACTAATTTCTCTTAACAAATACAAGGCAGAATGGTGTGGTCTTTGTTTCGCAGTGGTTGTTATACGACAGATCTTGAAGTATATCGCTGATGACGGACAAAGCCTGCAACACTGAATCGCTCTTTTAAGTTTCGGTTCAATGTCGAACAACACGCACAACATTGCGAAATCCTAAAATAATTATTTTATGCATCTAACGTTGAAAACAATATAATAGAACAAAAATTATATCAAACATGACAGTATTATAAGAGCGACACAGGCATCAAGTGTTGCACACCTTTCCCTAAATTAATCTGACGGTGAATGGGTTCAATAGATACAAATAAAAAAAACTCGCAGTAAACCAAATATCGTTTTTTTCGAGCTTGTAAAATAACGCAGTGTGGTAACCCTACAAGTGATGTTAAATCTTGCCGAGTGTTTTTTGATGTCAGTCAATTGTTGAGTTTGCGAGAGGTTTGGTTCAACCAGGAAAATCGCCATTGTTTTGTTAGTTTTTTGCTAACTGCTAAAGTTGTCTTAAAACATGAAACGATACTTTTTGCCAGGGAATGGCTGAATTTTTTTTTCTTGCAGTTCGCGCAGCTGCTCAGTCACAGTTGTTCAATTGCTCCAGGCGTTTTGTTAACAAGAATATTTTTCCAGATCATGCTCATGCTGCTGCCGTTTTGCAACTTGGTATGCCATACACCTGTTCGCGAATTACGAGACAAAGCCATCGACAAAATATTCCAAGTGAGCGCTCGTTTATTCTTTTCCACAATAGCGGTTATTCCTGCACATCTGCCCAGTGCAACAACAAATACTTTTACGGTGCTAATGCGGTCAGTGTCTGGAATAAGGAGTTCTGAGTGTGCTCCGTTTTGTGTCTTTAGTGCAGAACCTCTACGAGAGAGAACGATTGCTTTGATAAAATTCCAAAGCGAGTCCAAACAAGAGTTAGGGTTAGCGAGTTACCTAGTTATCAGTGGACCGCACTTCGCACCCCCCAGTGAGTCTCCAAAAGGCGCGGCCAATTCAACGGAGCCTGGTTTATCTGTAAAGGCTGCAGAGTGGAGAAATATTCCCCACACAGCTATCTGTCTCACCACACCTAGACTGATTGCCTTGCGTGGCCAAAGAGCTCAGTCTAACCATGAAAGAGCCCTTGATCTATGGCTGAACTCCTGTCAGGCGTCGTCACTCCAGGCCAGAGTGCACCGGGAACAATGATGGCTAAAAGGTATTCCACTTCACCAAAAAGTGCAGAACTCCCATACTGCAACGTATTAAGGAAGTGTGCCCAGGTATCGCTACAGAAATCACATCACAAGGCAATTTTATAAGAATTGACAATGGTTCATTGTAGTGATGCACTAGTACAGGTTAGAATTGAAACAACCTACAGAGGCGATCATGAGGCACGGTGCAAAAAACAAATCGAGTGCATACGGTAACCATGAAAGCGCAGCGGGTGGTATTTGACAACCGGCAGAGAGGAATTTGAGTGAAAGGCAATTCAGAGGTTTTTCAGTTCCTTCTAGTTCACACGTTTAGCGTAAGTTGCGTTGCACATTTTTCCAACGAGGAGTCTTGATCCGTTTTTATAGATAAATACGTCATGAGTCAAATGTCACGTCCCCATTGACTGTAGATTGAAATGTCAGAGTTTTTCGAAATTTGCGGAGTGACAGATGCATTACGGGACGAGGGTGGTTTCTATGCAGTTCCCCTACCTCTTTTCAGCAAATGCGTGAGCTTTCCTTGATATTCACCATCTTGACGTACAGCATACTATAGAGCAGACTGTGTATGGTCTATCTGGCGCCCTGTTTTACGACTGCTCTCCTCCAGGACGCCAAGTCAGGGCCCATAGATGAGCACAGGGATGCGTTTACTGCTTGTTAATCACCAGTACTGTGCTGTGCATCATAATTTTGTACTGACATTTTCGATGGTGAAGCAGTTCCTACTGTGAAGACATTGAAAGTATCCGCTGTTTAAGTTGCCTTTTCCATGCAATTGGTAAATTAATCGTTACTGCCTGTTTTTCAAAAGCAACGACATCAGCAAACGATTCTAACTGCCACGCGGTTTCTAACTGTCACCTGGTAGAAAACGTTACGCATGGCTCGCTTTGTTTCAGGAAATAGTGGACAGATCAGAGCCGGCGCGGAAGATAATCCGGGAAGCCACAGATGGAAACGACTCCGATGCTGATGACGAGGAAGCTTCCGAGAAATTAAACATTGATTATTCCGCTCTTGCCGATACGTTATTTGAAATGGCTAACAGAACTGAAACATTGCCACGCAACCGAAAAAAAGTACGGTTCTATGCATTTGATACTCATTAGCATGGTATGACTATTGCTGCATGCCCTTGATGTGCCGATTACCAGTTTTTTTTTTAACTCGACTATCTTCGTTCGCACGCATATCAGATTACTGGATTTAAATGCTGCTTACGAACTCTGTTGTACTGAGATGATCAATGTCGGTATCATTTGTTGTAGTGTGTCTTTATTTCCCAGGTGCTGATATTTGACTCGATGAAGAACCTAGATTTCATTTTGTGTTTCTTACTATTGCTTCTCACAATATAGCTCCGCCTGCTTTTTTTGAAAAACTTCTGAAATGGTGCCAAGAAAAGTTGGAGCAATGCCAAAGATCATGTCTTAAAATCCGAATTCTTGGTTTTTGCTGCCACATACAACCCAAATATTCTTAGGATATCACTGTCTAGTGTGTTATTGATGGGCCCATCCTCGGTATTTTGCCCAATCTTTCTCTGCTTTTTCGAAGAAATTCGTTTCATATTCGTCAGTTTGTATTTTAAAAATGTGGGCAAGCATGCATATCGATTAATGTAACTGAAAAGCTTTCGCGTGTATTAACGTACCTTGTTCATTGCAATGGATCAATTCTGTCGGTGTACTGAATTATGCGCTAATGGAGTGTTCCGAACAATATTCCTTGGCAGCTGTAGTCAGGCTACGGGCACAGATGCAACATCAAGATTCATGCAGCTGACCTTTTATCACGCGCAATCCTATTTGGCACGTTTTCCGTGCCCTATAGTCTCGGGCATACACTTGTTCTGCTTGGCGTAAAAGGTGAAAGTGTTGCAACCTCTCCGGTGGTGTTGCGTTGATTGTGTGATTCACCACGATCGGGATGCGCGCGAAGAACAAAAATGTATATGCGTTGCGCGGGCAAGCAATAATAAGAGAGATAGCGACGCATGATCTCTATTGTTGCTTGCTGCCGCGGTGCGAAGATTTGCCGCTCGGGATTTCCGATCGCAACAAAAGCTTAACCGGTGGCAACGACGCAGGTGTACAAGATTGTGAAGAAGCTCAGGGGCATCGCCGAGGGCCACATGCCGCTTGACGACTTTCCAGATCTGCTGCCAGACGACGAGAGCGACCCGAAAGGTGAAAAGCTGGAAGTGGAGCTGTGTACGAAACTCTCAAAAGATTGGGAAGAGGAATATAGGTAAGGTTTTCATTTATGAAACATGATGTGTTAACGCATATCTACTTTTCAAAGCATTTTCCAACATCCACTCTATATGGCTCCGGAAGGAAGGGTCGTCAGGAAAAGTTACGTTGCAAAGACACACTGAAGTATCGGAAGCCCCGAGTTTGAAACGCTCTGTAGTGGTTTGTTTGAAGGTAGATTTTAAGGAAGTTGTCTACGTTCTCTAAAAAGCTTTGGCACTATTCAATTGACGACGAACAGTCTTATAACGAGCTGCAGTGTGCGGAGACAGTGTCTTGTCGTTGCCGAGCAAAAGCCTGCTTTCGGGAACAGCAACGCATCTGGTCAAGCGATAAGGGACTTTCATTTGGTGCGCATCCTTGGTTTTGTTCCTTTGCGCAATTTAACCTAAGATTGTCGTCGGAGAATTTACGTTTTCTGTGGACAATTGTTTTTTTGTTTAGGCGACTGTTGGCATGGTAAAAATACCCATGGCAAATCACTTGGTTTACTCATTTACTGCTGCATGCAAGTAAAGAACGTGGACTTCCCAGACTTGCCTGCTTTATGCGATCACTCAGAAACTCTGAGATAGTGCGATATAACGGCAAACCCTTGCTTTTTGCGTTTACAGATGCACTAATATTATGTCTGCAAGAAAAGAGTTACAGTTTTCATTGAGCTGTAAGGTAATGCAATTTGAAGACTAGAAACACGTTTTCAAAGCTACTGAAGCATTTGCATTAGCTCATGCGCTTCGTATATATATATCTTAAGTGGCCTGCAAGCAAATTTCTGAGAGCTCATGTTGGATTGCACGTTCGGCTGCTGTTGAGACCAAATAATTGACGTTTGAATATTATTGCGTTTCATAAAGATATTGTTTATCGCGCCCTGTTTATTCCTTACAGGCGAAACAAAAAAGAAAAGCTCGAGGCATCTAAAACAAAACGAAAAAGAAGACGTTTGGAAGACGTGGAACTAGGAGAAGGAAATCCATCAGATTTTCTTCTTGATGACGCAACGGGTAAACACATTTTGCTAATGGCAAACAATCATACGACGTAAGACTTGTCCATCAGAAAGTTTCCAATATTATGTCGCTGTGTTTTTTTCTTTTCATTTTGGGTACCAACTCCTGGGAAAAGCTGAATGGAGCACGTAAGCTGTGGTATGCTGCCCAAATATGGAAGGAAACGCTCAAATTTAGAAAATGATAAGCCATGCTAATCAAAACAGATGAGACTTTTTACGAAGAAAAGGTTTTGCAAAAAATGACATCCAAATATTTTTGCTACAATCAATAAGTAATAGAAAGCTGGTATGCCAAATAAAAAACGGACGACATCCTCCCACATTTACTTCCTGAATTACAACACCACTGCATCCAGGGGTGGTTCTGATGTAAACCTGCAACACGTGATCGTGTTCACTCGTGAAACCCAATTACTGGTTTCATTATGAAGACTTAGGCGGTTTCCGCAAAACGACAATCCTGCGCAGGTCTTTAAAAAGTATTTTTTGCAGCCAACCTTTCGGACAACGCTGAAAACACCCAGTTTTCGTCTAAAACGAAAAAGAAGAAAGAAAAGCGGAAGGATGCGTCGCGTTCCAACGCCAGCAACGTCATTCAGGGCAACAACGTTAGCATAGATGACATGCAAGATGATGATTGCGTTGACGTGAACAGTAGTTTGGCCGAGTTGGTAGATTTCAATGAGACATCTGCAACTGATGCAGACACTTCTGATCAACGAACCAGCACCGGGACTGTCAAGACTTCCAAGAAGCGAAAGCTCGGCCGTGACCACCTAACTGAAGCCGATGTAGATTTCAGTCACGGCCTGGATGTCATCGCAACGAAGCGGCGCAGAAAGTCGTTGGAAAAGCGGAAGCGCTTGTTGGATTTGCTCCAGTCGGACTCCAGCAGCGCCGTGGCGGAAGACAAGAGCAGTCCTCGAAGTGCTGCCGGCGAACAACAATCGACTGTTTCCTTGCAAACGCAAGGTGACCCTGAAAGTGCATCGAATGAATCACCCCCCAAGCGCGATCTTAAGGAAGCTCCTGCTGTAGATACCCGCGAAAACAACGCATCGAGCCGCACAGCAGCTCGTCAAGCCTCAGCTGTGGTGGTGGAGAAGGACACATCCACGGAGGG
>JGI24022J15233_10009467_pt1 | contig 10969 bp, 6 predicted proteins | sample Ectturendosymbi2_FD_15233 | JGI IMG/M metagenome (IMG submission 15233)
GAACAGCTCTCTAGTGCAATCATCGGAGGAGCTATGGCATTGGTAGGCAACCAAAACCTGCTATTTTTTAGGCCAAAATCGAAGTACGAATATATCGTATGCTGGCTCTCAAAGTGTTATGTTTTGGGTTTCGGGTTTTTGGTTGTTGACGTCATGATTGGGGTAGGTTTTGCGTTTTTTTAGATGACGTCAGTTGATCCAACAACCTGATTTTGTGGCTCAAAGTTTTATTGGATTTTAGGCTATAATACGAGTCTTGAGAGCCCTTGATCAACTTTCTAGCGTTTCTGGGTCCAAAGTTATTGCCAAAAAATACCAAATATTTCTGAAATCCCCTAGGGCAGTGGTTCTCAACCTGGGGTTCGTGAACCCTCAGGGGTTCACAGGAAGATTTCCATGGGAACTTGGATGGCAGTTGAATTTTCATGTATTGCTATTTTTTAATATCCTATACTAGGGGAGGTTGCGTGCTGATTGAAAACTCTGTGTAGATTTTGCCTGATCTTGTGTTGTTGTGATGCAACAATGTGAAACCCACACCTTTGCCAGCTAACCTGGGAGTTTGAGTTGATTGCTTAATGACTCGGGGATACTTAACAGGAAAAAGTTTGAGGACCCCTGCCGTAGGCGATTCGTGGGGATTTACCTTATCAATTTGCCAAATTTTGGCCATAATTTTAGAACCAGAAATGCTTGGAAGTCCTTCAAATCCTTCAAATCAAATAGGAAGTCCGACTCATATGATAGCCTAGTTTAAAAAAAAAACTCAAGTCAAAAAATGGCGCCTGGTGTTTACATCCAGGGGCCTCATGATGTCATCCTAATTTAAACAAAATATGCATAAACATATTCCCATCATGTAAACATCAACAAAAATGCGACATCCCAAACCTAAAAGTTTTTTTTGTTCCAAAGTACACGATTTTCTGAGTCTTTCGAGGGATTGGACAGCTCTCTAGCTTAATGAGCTGGCGAGTTATGGCTTTTAGCCAAAATGGCCCAAGGTTACGTTTTGTGGGATTTGAATGTTTATCCAATTTTTGTTTTTTGAGACATTATTTTGGCACCAGATACGCTAGAATGCCAATCATGGGCTGTAAAGACTCGAATAATCACCTAGATTCCAAAAAAATTGTGCCAAAAATGTCTTGTTGGGTTGGCGCCCTGGGCCACGTAAACTTGGTCAAAAAGGCGAAAATATGCCCTCACCAGAGATGAGCAGACTGTGAAATTTTTCAGTCCGACTCCAGTCCTGATTTGATAAAATTGGATCCGATCTAGTCCTGATCCGTAAAATTTTTGAAAATCATCAGTCCGATCCAGTCCTGATCCGCCAATGTAAAATCATTCATTTTTCTTTTGCCCCATGAGGCAAAAGTACTGCTGGAGCTATTTTGCCTTTAGCCAATTGCAATTGGTTGAAGGCAAAATAGTTCCAGCAGTGTTTTATTCTAGCAGAATAGACACAGCCTTCTGGCATTCCCAAAATTTAACAAGAAAGTGTCTGTTTGGCATCAGAAGGTAAAGCACTGCTGGAGTTATTGTGCCATTATGAGAATCCAACTGCTTGAATTAGTCAAGTGACAACGATGATGCACTTGGATTAGTGTAAGGTCCTTGTTGCATGACCTAAAACCCTAAACCTATAAACACAAAACCTAAACGCAACATCAAAACCTAAACCTTAACTCAAAACCTAAACCTAAAAGTTGAACCTAAACCCGTAAACCTAAACGTAAACCCTAAACTTTTTGAAAAAGTACATTAGAAGCATTCGTTTCAAAGGTGTAACCTCTACAAGCTAAGCCAAAGGAAATGGTGATAGCAGGGCCAACGAACAATCACACAGCGTGGGTGGGCCCTAACCAATCAACTATGTTTACGTTGCTACTAGAACTCAATGCTATATGTGAACAAAAATGGATACAGTTCAAATTGCAAAATAGTCCCAGGAGAGTTTTTGCATTTGATGGCAAAATATACACTACCATTTAGCAAACCTGTGAAATCAGATCACAACTAAAATTTTTGATATTTTCAGAATAATCACAATTAAAACAACAAAAATTTTCACAGTCCGATCCAGTCCTGATCTGCCAAATTAAAAAAAAATTGCAGTCCGATCCAGTCCTGATCTGGCCAAAATTGGCTTCAGTCCTGATCCAGTCCAATCCAGTCCTGATCCGTGCTCATCTCTGGCTCCCAATATGAAGTCACCCACAGAAGACTCCAAACCCAAAACAAAAACAAAAAATTCAACCTAAACTAGAAGACTTGCTGAATCTGCAGAGGGTTTGAACAGCTCTCTAGCTCAATCAGCTGGCAAGTAATGGTGTTGCAAAACTCTGCCAAAACAGTGGCTCTTGCTGTCCTTAAAGGTAAACCACCTGGCAACAGTGGATATTGCTGTGGGGAATCCACCCGGTACCGAAAGTGTTAGCATAACCTACATCCTTTTCAGTCTTCAGCGTTTTGACAGCTCATAAGGCTTCAGTCACAATGATGGTTCCTTCCTCAAATGTGTCTTTGTGTTTGATGGTTTGATAGTGTTTAGATTCAAGAGACCTTTGAAATGTTCTTTCCATCTGCTAATGATGTACTCCTCATTGCTGAGTAAGACACCATTTTAGTCTTTGATGGATCCAGCAATGTTAGATTTTTTGCTGCAGAGATGTCAGATGTTTTGCCAGAATACTTTGTTGACTTGCCAGTAATTGGAGTCTAGTTGCATGAAATTCTCCCAAGAGTACATTTTAGACTTTTTCACCATGACGTCTGTGGACTTTCTTGCCTCAGCATATCATGAATGCTGAGAAGATCCAACTTTGTTCTGAAGCCAGGTCTTTTAGACTATAATTATAGCCAAATTCTACCAGTTGAGCAGGTCAGCAGAGTTCCAAAGTGACAACACCCTTCACTACCAAATTGAAGTAATGGTATAGAAAGGTCCAATAGGTTGCAGCATATATAGTGCTTACACATGCACAAGCACAAAGCAAATATGGCTGACAAAAATAGAATACCCACATTTGTCAGGAAAGCAGGTTTCTGGCAAAGAAAAACATAAGGTGTTCTTTCTTACACAATTTTGCAAGTCTTAAATACATTGGTGCTTGGAGAAATTATTGAAAAGTGCTCATACATGATTTCATTGAATTGGGCCTTGTTTTGAGTTTGAGCAGACAGCATTCCATTCAGACAACAAATGACTGAAGTTCAGATTTATCAGTTCGGCCAATAAAAGTTGGCATATAGGAATCACTGATCAATTGTTTATCTTAGTTTCTGATCAGAAATGCAATGATCAAGTTTGCATATGACATTGACACATCCTCAAAAATACATTTTATGCTGCTTTTGATGTTCTATAATACAGTACCATTCAAAACTAAGAAAATTTGTATTTGTTATATTAGGTTGAAAGATTATGACATAGTAGTTTAATATAAAACTACATTTATTTTTAAAATGTGCTTTGAAAACGTACTTCTTGTATGTCTATTGTCTATTTAGTGCTTCTACAATAGTTACTACCTCAAAACTAACATTTTGTGTGTGATACTTTACCTTACAGAGCTTTGAGGAAAGTCTTGCTCAGTTGCTGATCTAATATTCGTGTTTGGTATGTAAGACTTCAGTACATACTGAAGCACTGTTTTTAATTTTTAGCTAGACATGTGAAGATGTTTGATCGTTTGTTTGTTAATCCTGAATCTTTTAAGGAAGCGTTGTGAAGTGTTGTGTTATGTGAATCATTTGTGCATGGATGATTACTGTTGTTTACTAATTTGCTGAATCAGCATGTTCACTAAAATTATAAAATTTTGATGCATCTTGGTTTGACAAATTTGTAGATATTGTTTCTTTGGTGTGCTGAAAATGCAAAAGTATTTTCATAGAATTTGTTTGTTTTTTGTGTGCTGAAAATATATAAGATGCAACAGTTGTGCTAGCCACTGTAGTACAAATTTTCACAAACATTTTGATTGCGCTACATTGTTTTAGCCTGCACAACTAAAATGAATTTTCTTATGCAGACTAGAAATACTTTGTTGACAGTTGCAAGTTCATTCTGCTTTTAGGTTTTTAGGCTGAGTGGTTTAGTTTAGAAAATATGATCATTTTACAATAACAAATTGCATGTGATGCAAGGATGGTACAAGGAACTAATTTGGGTGTGGTTTGTGGTTATATATAACCCAGTGTGGTTATATTGATAGATAGTGAAGGTCAGGGTTCCACAACCTTGTCACTGTTGCTGGCCACAATACATTTGTTTTTATGGATTATGGCCACCAGTGAGTCCAAGATATTTTTATTTTTTTGCATGTTTCTTTTCTGCTTCCACACATAGACCCTTCCACACATCTGTTTAGCTTCTTTCTACTAAGTATTCTCATACATTGTAGACAAAAGTTATATAAATATATGCACGGATGCCATAACATTAATTTAAATACTATGCGCATGGCCACATAAATTCTTATTGAAGGCTGCAGGTTGTGCACCCTTGGTCAAGGTTATGCATCTTTATCATAAGTTTTGGGTTTAGTTATGTGGTATGGATTAAAACTATTAATTGCTATCACATTGCAAAAAATACAACAGGACAATCTCTTTCAAAAACAAGTCTCCACAAGGATGATGCAGCTAAATCTGCTCGGAACTTGATTTTGCATATTAGACGAACTTTCTGCTTGTGACTCAGTGAAAAACAATATGTCTATGTTTTTATGGATATCACAAACATTAAAAAGCTGTGGGTTGTATTCAAACATAAATACCAAATGATAATGTTCACATTAACTTTTTGCCATAATAACACACGAAAACATGGTTGAAATTGAAGCGATTATCATTCATTTGCTTCAAAGTCACATTAGACAACTTTTTACTTGTCATTTAATAAAAAATATATCTCTATGTTGGTATACTTGCAATTTAAAGAAAATTGAGATGTAAGACCATAATGTTCACCTAACTTTTTGCTGCTCTGATATGTGAAACCAGGGCTTAAATAAGAGCAGTTGCTTATTTCAAAGCGATATTAAACAACTTTCTGCTTGTCACTTGAAAATATCTCAGGTTTCTATACTTGTGCAGATTACAAAGATAAAAAATTGTGCGTTGCATTCAAATAGAATTGAAATGTGAGATTGTAATGTTCACCTAACTTTTTGCTGCAGCGATACACAGAAGCTTGGTTGAAATCAGGAGAGATCATTGCTTCATTTACTTTAAACTCATAGTCATTCAATAACAAAATTTATAGCTCTGTGTTCACATATGTCAAGCATTTTTTAAAACTTCCTTTCATCTCTGTAAGTGATCCTTCTTGAAATAAAGCCAAATCTGGTTCAAGCCATTTTACTGTGTTTGCATCAAGTTTACTTTTGCTGTGTGGTCCATTGATCGGGCAGAACAAATAAAGCAGGGGTGGAAAACCTCTAGTCAACGTGAACGTTTGATGTGGCCCACATCAGAATTTTCATCATCCAAGTTAGTGTACGACGTTGTGTCAAAATGAAGCTCCATGAGAAGCAGCATCTTAGATAGTAATTCTCATGGTTAGATAAAGGTAAACTTTTGGGATAAAATTAATTGATTTTGCAACCTGCCAGCAATCTTGCTTTTCAGAAGAATGATTTTTGAAAAGTAGAAAGAGCAACCGACATTAACCATAAAGACAAATATAGGTGTAGGGTGGTCAACTTAAGCAAGGTAAATTGTACGGAAAAACAAATTTTGATTCATGAACAGTGAAAAACAGTTGGGTTAAATAGTTGGTCCAATTAAACATGGTATCATTAGGTAAGATTTACTGTATTGTATTGTTCCAGCATGGGTTCCATGTTGTTAACACCTTTGCTGCCAGGCGATTTTCACTTTAAGGTCTAATTTGTTGGGCAAGTCTTTGCAGCTCCATAACTCATTTTTGGGCAAGTCTTTGCAACTCCATAACTAGCCAGGCAATTAAGCTAGAGAGCTGTTCAAACCCTTGAAAGATTTGGCGAGTCTTCTAGTTTACATTGACGAAAAATTGGAAGTTTGGGTTTCAGGTTTTTTGTGGTGATGTTATAAGTGAGGTAGGTTTAGGCCTTTTGGCTGATGCCATCGGGCCCTGAACCCCAACTGCTAGATGGAATTTTCTGACTCGAGTTTTCAGTAGAACCTAGGCTAAAATCCGAGTCTTTTGAGCCTTTGATTGGCTTGCTAGTGTTTCTGGTTCAAAAGTTATGGCCAGAAAAACTAAATTTGTGTAAAAATTACCCAACAAACTTTTCACCCAAATTTTGTTAGTTACTGAACTGCTTAGCTTTTTAGCTGCTAAAACAAAATTCAGTTATGTGTACGATGTTAGAACCATTTCTTCCTTGTTCATGTGTGTTGCACTATCAAAGTGTTTCATGGTTGAATATTTTATGCCTTAATCATTGAACTTTTGCTAGTGATGAAAACAATTGTTATCAAAGCATCCATCATAGTTGAGCATATGCTATGTTTTTTGCATTGTTATCTCTATTATGTTGATGTTTCTGTTGCGTTGTTGTAAGACTTGTAAATTTACTTTGTTACAAATGTTTTTTTAATTTTGCAGAAGTAACAGCTGTTGGAAATGTGTTGTGTCAAGGTGTTCAAATATGTACTTTCCACGATGGGTGTAAGCAAGGAATCGATCAGCAAAATTTTTTAAAAATTTGCTGATCAATTCCTTGCTTACACCCATCGTGGAAAGTACATACTTGAATAGAGATATGTGCAAGTTTGAATCATTGCAAAAAGATGAAAGCAGATGGCAGTCGACTGATTCCTTGAAAGCATACAGAAACACTAGTGCTTTTAGGTGTTCAAATAGTGTTTTTTTTTGTAGAAACATGTTCATCTGTCAATGTTTTGTTTGATCCACTTCAGACAAACTTGATAACAAATGCATGATAGGTTTCTTGAAAGGCTTAGGTGGTCATGCATGTTGTTGTTTTGCTCCTAGAATGCTATGTAGAAAGCTATGGTTTATATGCATAGTGATGCAAATAGACTTACGATGTAGTTTTGGCTCGGTGTTAGAACATTTTTGTTATTACAGCTTCATGACTCTCCTTTTTTGTATAAGTTAACTGTGATTTTGTTTCAGATAGTGCAATTGTTGCTGTTAGCCACGAAGCCCCAGTTTCTATTAGCTCTAACCACTCTTCATCAAGTGCTGAGGCACACTCTCAAGCAAAAGTCTTGATCATGCAACCAGCTCTGGAAGAGACATCTCCTCTTAAAGAAACACGCCATGATCCATTTGCAACACCAAGGTATTACAGTACAAAGCAGTGCATAATTTTCAATTATGGTTAAAACGCTCAAAAATGCAATTAGCAAATGATCAAATAGTGCTTTCCTTGATGTCTTCACCTTTGTGGTTACTTCAGATTTTTATACCAGGATTTTTATTTTTTCGTCTTTTAGTATGTAACTGGCACAATTTACCAGTCAATTCCAAAAGCACAATTGTAGGAGTGTTTTTCAAATTTGGTCTGTTTCACCAGATCATATCAAATTGTGCTGTCAGAAACATGTGTTTTAACATGCACATGGTATGTTGTATGTTAGTGCCAAGTGGCTGTTTGTTCAATCAGAAAACAAGTTTGATACAGTAAGGGATGTTTTTGTCTCTGATGCAAAATTTAAGTGATTTCAGTAAAATTTTTGAAATTTTCTGCTATTGAACATGCTAATACTTTAGTTTGTAATTTTTTAAATGTTCAAAAAATGTGGATATGAAGGAATTTGACACTTTGTCCAGAAGATATGTTGTAAAAGACAGCATTAAAGAACTACGTTGATACTAAGCCCTCAAATTTATTAGTTATTTTTTGTGCCTTGTTTCCAGTAAAAACTTCAGCAAAATACTACCACCTAACGGTTGGCGCCCAGGGCCAAGCAAAGTGGGCCAAGATGGCCTAAAAGTCCTCCACTTATGACGTCACTCACAAAAAACCCACACCCTCCAAGGAAAAATTTTTTTTTCGAGTGCAGACTAGAAGACTTGCCGTGTCTGTTGAGACTTTACCTGGTCTGTAGAGCATATTGGACACGAGAAATTCCCGTGCAAAGCCACGTGCGTCTAGGTGTTTTTTTTCCGAAAATCCCTGAAAGCAGCCGGACGCCAAAGAGTTAATCACAGATATTTTTAACAATAGGCATATAACGGTTTTTGAGAATAATATTCACTGATATATGTATAAATATTTGGAAGTAAAAGATATGTAAATATATGTTTCATGTCAATTGCTAATCATAAATTTACCCCTTCGGGCAAGCAAATGTACCCCCAAGGGTACATGTACCCCAGGTTGGGAACCTCTGATCTGAAGTAATAAAAATATTTGACTAATTATCTAATTAGATAATTGATTAGTTTGTTTATTTTAGATCATAACTTTTGAACCAGAAACACTAGAAAGTCGATCAAAGGCTCAAAAGACTTGGGCTCGAGCCTAGTTTCCAATGAAAACTTCAGTCTAGCGGTTGGTCTCTAGGCCAGGTAACATGAGCCAAAATGACCCAAAAACTACTTCACTTATGACGTCACTCACAAAAAATCTGCAACCCAACCAAAAAATTTTTTTTCGAGTGCAGACTAAAAGACTGTCTGATCCATTTGAGCCCTTGAACAGCTCTCTAATGCAATCAGCGGAGGAGCTATGGCGTTGGTAAGGCAACCGCAACTGCTGTTTTTAGGCCAAAATCTAGGTACGATATATTTGTAGACCTGCTCTCAAACTGTTAAAAAAAACCTGCTATATGCGTAACTTGCATTAGCAGAAACGGTAGGCATGCGTCGCAACACAATGCCAAATGTGAACTGCGTTGGCACATGAAACTTCATCCTACATGCACGGCACAACATGTCCATATTACATGGTAACATGATGAACAATGTGTATCTGGAATTCATGACATCACAACAATGACTTCATAACCTTACAGTATCAATGAAAAGATCAATTCAGCTAAAGAAACATTCAATTTTGAGGTGCTTAAACATGCAAGTTCAAATTTAAGCTACAAATTTGTTGTGTCTGGAAGATTTTGCATCAGGTAAAAGATTTTCAGACCATCTCAATTTGTTGTCTCTACTTTGCCCTTGAATACTGCTGTGATGGTTATTCTGCTTTTTGTTAAGTATTTTTACCAGCTAAGTGTTGCAGTTGGTTGAGCACATGCCACCAAAAGCTGGTAGACTTGGTTCGATTCTTGCTCAGATCATGCTGAAGGTTTTTGAAATACGGCACTTGTTAAGAAATGTTAAATTATGAATTTTTTAATAAATTGTGAATAAATTATGTATAAAAAATGTATGTGAAATGTACATAAATAAAAATTATGCCTCGATGTTAATAGATGGGTGTAAGGAAACAGTTTTCATGTGGTGCTGCCACTGACTTACCATCATTCAATGCAGTACACTATAAAAATAGCCACATGGACTCTGCAAACCACTGAGTGACACTCCAAAAGCTCATTTGAGTAAGAGTAAGAGCTCATCCATTTGAGTAAGAGCTGAGGATAGCTTGTGAGTATGCCAAATACATATGCTATAAACACCATATAGGGTGTGGAGAATCTTTGAAATTTGTTATTCCAACAGACATTGTTTTCGCAGGTGTTTGAGGCATGCCAACAGCCTGTCTATATTTATAACAACACTGGTTGTTGCTGCTGCTAGCATTACAATTGCTCTCATCATTCAAGTCACTTCTGGTGTAACACAGGTACTTATAATAGTTGGTGCATGCATTCATGTTCTTCTGTTCTATAAAATGTGAGTTTCATGCCACATTGCACTGAAGAGTACTGATTTATTTTTTAAGATTCGTACTGCCTTTTTGTATATATGTAGCAGTCTTTTGATACATTACCTAACCTAAACAGTGCATAGTATCCATTGCTGATAGCATGTACTGTAACAGTTGTTTTGACTTTATGTTCAACTAAACATTATTTAAGATATTGTATTCAATCATAATCATTCAGGTCCATGGTTTTCAAACTGTGTGTCGCAACACCCTGGTACAGCTTTATACCTTTACCAAAGAACATTTGTTATTCGTAACTGCAGTTATTGTTTTGTAAACATGTTTACTAATAAACGCATTGCACAATTTTAACACCTTCACGTCCAGTCTAAATCAAGCGGTTCACGTCAAAACAGCCGAATTGCACGTGGCTTTGCGTGAGCATAACTCTGGTGCTGAAAGCAGTAGAGAGCTGTCCAAACGCTTAAAAAACTCAGCAAGTCTTGCAGTTTGCAATGGAAGAATTTTTTGGTTGGGGTTGCGGATTTTTTGTGAGTGATGTCATAAGTGGAGGACTTTTAGGCCATTTTGGCCCACTTCACCTGACCCTGGCTCAAACTGTTAGATGGTAGTATTTTGTTGAAGTTTTTGTTGGAAACTAGGCTAAAATCTGAGTCTTTTTGATACTTTGAATGATCTGCATGAGGTTTCGGGTTAAAAAGTTATGATCTAAAGTGAAAAAAATATTTGATTAATCCCTTAACACTTTGAGAGCCGGCGTATGATATATTCGTACTTCGAATTCGGCCTAAAAAACAGCAGTTTTCAGTTGCCTTACCAACGCCCTAGCTCCTCCGCCGATTGTGCTAGAGAGCTGTTCAAGGGCTCAAATGGATTGGCCAGTCTAGTAGATTGCACTCGAAAAAAATTTTTTGGTTGGGGGTGCAGATTTTTTGTGAGTGACGTCATAAGTGAAGTAGTTTTGGGGTCATTTTGGCTCATGTTGCCTGGCCTAAGGCCCAACTGCTAGGCCAAAGTGTTTCGCTGAAGTTTTCATTGGAAACTAGGCTCGCGTCCAAATCTTTTGAGCCTTTGATCGACTTTCTAACGTTTCTGGTTCAAAAGTTATGATCTAAAATAAACAAATTAATTAATTATCTAATTAGCTAATTAGTCAAATA
>JGI24022J15233_10009471_pt1 | contig 10968 bp, 6 predicted proteins | sample Ectturendosymbi2_FD_15233 | JGI IMG/M metagenome (IMG submission 15233)
CACGGTCTTGGTCAGACCAGGCCGAGAGTTCGAACTCTCGGACGGGTTTTGCATAGCCGCTTGCTGGTGTGTCATACTGGTATGCACAGACATTTGCTGATATGTCATTGTACTACAAGTGGTAAAGCAGCCGGAAGCCTTCGATTCGTGCATTTAAACTAATTTAAATGTGGTTATGTCTGACAAATTTGGTCCAATCCTTAAAAATGCATTGCATTTGCAGTCTGCTGTTGTACTTGAGAGTCGAACTTCGACCTAAACTCTCCGCCTACCAGCACCGAAGCGGACGCACTTACCACTAGACCAAGAGGTGGTCGGTTTCATTAAATGATGTGGTTCAATTAGGTCTGCAAGCAAATAAGATAATGGATGGCTCTTGGCCACCGCATCTCACTTCGATTGCAACTTTTTTCATCGAGTCGAAAAGTGCTTTTTTTACCGGTCCAGGCTAAACTTTTATTGGTTCAAAGACCGTTAATTGAAGGTGTTCGGTTTGTTATTAGCTTCCGAGAGATCTCTCCTGTTCTGCTTTCATGATTTCACCACGGTTCGGATTTGCACATAGTGATATTGAAACAATAATCTCCACAAAGGTGTATTCAGTCGAATCACTCATTAAATTGTTGTACCAGGAAATCGATTCACGTATTTTGCCCATTGTCAAAAATATGTTTTTGCCATTCAGTTTGAGGTATTTAACTGGATTAGACTGTGCTTCATTCAACATTAACACAAAGTAAAATATTTTTTACCAACGTTCCACTCCTCAGGGATTTGCAATTCAAAAACAAAATGAAATTGTCATTCCATATCGATTTTGTCAAGGGTTGGGTCAATTCACGCATCTCTTTAATATCATTATGGAATTCATCAAGTACACCAATGATGACCAAGCAAATTCATTCCTTGAAGAAAAAAGCACTGCTTAAGGCATTTAAACAGGTGAAGACTAATATAGACAGCACTTTTGAGAAAAATCTTCAAACATGGCAGAATTGAACATGCCCAGTCATCAACGTAGCTTACCTCCTTGTTCAGAAGCAGAACTACACTTTTAGAATTAAAGCACGTGATTTGCTGAGGAGATTTTCTCACAACATATCAGATCTTCGGGGAAAAATTGCAAGCTGTAAACATTACGGTAAACCGATTTAATTGGAAGGAATGACAATCCTAACGGGAGGTTGAAATCAATGGCTATCAAGGCAAACGTCAAACATAAACGACAAAACGTGATTTCGAAAACTGGAAAGCTCACAAACGTGCTTTACCAAAGCACGCGCATCCAGCAGTGTTCTTCACAAAAGGAAGTCAATTGTTTTGATGACAACGCCCTTGTCTCAGGATAAGACTTCTTGGTTCGCCAGATTGAGAAGATAATGGTATGCCTAATTGAGAAATGCACTTTAACAAAATTTTATAGACGAACGACTGTTATGCACAGCCGCTTGCTGGTGTGTCATACTGGTATGCATAGACGTTTACTGATGTGTCATTGCACCACAAGTGGTAAAGCAGCCGGAAGCCTTCGATTCGTGCACTTAAACTAATTTATATTTGTTTATGTCTGAAAAATTTGGTGCAACCCTTAAAAATGCATTGCATTTGCAGTCTGCTGTTGTACTTGAATGTTACGATCTAAGTATACTCACTGGTTTGAAAAAAATATTTTTTGTCAAATACCATCGAGATATGTTTCGTTACATGATAAAGGAACTTATTGATGATTACGTTACCAGCAGGCTTTTCCTAGACAAAACATCGTTGGCATTCCCCAGAAGGATGTTGACATTACCATATNCAACTTACTTTACTGAACAAGCGCTAGAACGTCTAGAAGGAGAAAGAAGGTGTACGTATTGGTTNCATCTACAGTAGCAATGNTAGCAGAGCTTGTTGCAAAACGGCTGCCTGAATGTTTAAGTTGACCAACAGAAGAGTGATGTATGAGCCATTTAGATTCTGCACGTCTCNCTNTAGCCGAACGCTATACGTGTTATCCGAGTATGTCGAACCGGTAAGGAGCCAGTGGGAAATTGAAGGCAAGGTGGTTGACATGAAAGATTGTGTGGGAAAATAACAAGATTGTTGAAATTTCGATAAAGGAGAGGGAAAGTAAGTGTGCTTATGAACGCNGTCGCGTAATGCGAAAAGTTGGAACGTATGTTTGAGCAATAGGAAATATAATGGTTATACAAAAATATGCACGGAAATAAGGAGAANTAAATCCGATATAAAGTGTCTATTAAGTCACATTTTATAGCCATATTCGCATCAAAAAATTTTGCCGAGACTTAAATATCTGCTTCAGTGAGACGTTGATAATGTTGAAGGATTTCTTTATTTAGTGGAAACCATTTTTGTCACATAGATGCCTTAGATTCATCGGATGAAAGTGAAATATAAGAAAAATTGCAGTTGAACAAAACAAAGCAAAAAAATTCCCATCCGACTTTTAGGTGTCAAAAAGAAACACATTATATAAACAGTAATTTTTGCAGCTGCCAGTGCAAATACAAATTCCGCTATATTTTTGGCGTTTGTGAGAACAAAGCAGTTCCTCTTTTTTCAATAGCGAATCCAACCACCATGTTCAATTTTATCAAAAACTAGATTGAGTTTAAGTCATTTGCAAAAACTTGGGGAAATAGTTTATTATTTTTAGGAGCTCAGAATTCATGAAAGAAGAACACTGACGAAGAAAGGAAAATACCGAAAAACAATTTATCAGGAAAATCATGCTGCGGTTTACGTCATTGGTATTTTCCTCGTAAATTTAAACATTATCACTCTGCATCACCTCTAGGAGGTAACACTTCCAAATAAACATTAAGGTCATATCTCATTTGATTCCTGTATATTTTTCATGTACTTTAGTGTGGATGACACAATTTGTTTGAAAAGGCACGTCAGTCAACGCAATCTTTCTACTGGAATCAGAATGAATGGCATCAACGGCATTGCAGCAAGTACAGACCGGTGCAAAACAAACGAAAACGTGGAAGTCACTAAATTTGATGCGATATCCCAAAAAGCAAACTTTTCAAAGAGAGAATCATGGAACAAATCTTGGGATTTTTTATTCGCCACAGTCGGTTTAAGCGTTGGACTTGGAAATGTTTGGAGGTTCCCTTTTCTTTGCTTTAAGAATGGAGGAGGTGATTGTGAACTTATCATTTGATAAGCGTGATTTTAGTCAGCAGTGTGCCACCATAAACTGTGCGTCACGTGCCTTGATGACTGGCCAAACCTCAGTAAAGCACGGGAGTGTTCGGAATAAATGAGACTTGGCAGTCACAGATGCTAGTTTTATGCGCGCAATGGATGGTGTATGCTGGTGATTTTTTCGGTACGTTACTGAAATGGATTGGAAGAGTACGAACAGAACTTATTCTTTAAAGACAGGGCTGGGGAACCTATTTACTATCGGGGGCCGCGTGAATTGTACATTATACGGTGGCGGGCCGCAAAATCGTTATTATCCTAAGATTCAACTTTATCTAAAACTATCAGGAAGAGTAACTTCTTTCGAATTGCTTTCTAAGTACCTGCTTATCATGCTACTTCGTTTTGATGGGATGTTGTACTCTAATGCGGGCCATATCAAATGCTCACTCGAAGTGCATTTGGCCCGCGGGCCGTAGGTTCCCCACCCCTGTTTTAAGATAATAAGTAATCAGTTTTGCTGCAGAGCCGTTTAAATGTTTTATGACCTGTTCATTAACGCGTTGCCCTTATTCGCCAGATATCGATATTATTTTTGCAGTTTTATTATTGAAACCTTCAGAACTGCATATATGAAAAAGTTTATGTTTATAATATTTTGTTCATCCTGTGCCTTTATCTTTTGTGCCGTAATAAACTCAAGTCATGTCACGGATAGATACTGTGTTAACACAGGACCGCCCTCTTGCACACAACTTGTGTCCGCCAAAAACGAAACTTTCCTTTAAGTTGGATAATTCATGCTAAAGTTAATTTTAAGACAAAGCAACATGTTTCCTGTTTTTCTCAATGCAACCGCCTGAAAACAATGAGTACGAAGTTCACATATAAAACATTGCAGCGCAACACGAAACACCTGTTGCCCATAGATGTTCTACAAGTGTTGTTGCGAAAAGATGGTGCAACGAGTCCTATTCATCGACCAAAACAACTTTGAACAAATTGTTAATGCAGCGCAGCATGAAGGATGGTTTCAGGTGTTGTTTCTGTGTTTTTGGTCTCAGCTTAAATCACTGTGAAATTCTAATGAGACACCATTGTATTTAGCGCGTTTGTTTGATACCTCTCACTTCTTTTGCAGGAGCTTTCCTTATTCCGTACCTTGTATTCGCTGCACTTGTTGGCATTCCCATTTTGATTTTAGAGGCATCATTGGGACAACGAGTACGTCGTGGGATATTGCAAAGTTGGTCTGCTGTGCCTGTGGTGAAAGGTAAGATGTATTTCTCTGTTCCTGTATGAAAAGACTGTATCCAAAAATTATTTGCAATGCCATAATAGAATTCCACCGAAAATGTCCACTACCTTCGCTCATTCTCGTGCATAAACTACTTGGGATTCACTTTAGTCAATAAATGAAATTATATCAAATGTCATTCAAACTCACCATAATATTGCAGGCGGTGTGAAGGTTTTGGAAAGCAGGTTACCAAAATATCGTATATTTTTATCCCACTTCGAGAGAAGCCGAGGAATGGATAACTGATGATATGATTAAGGTTCTTTTTTTCTCATTGTATGTTATGACACGACCTTAAGATGTGCCTGAAACAAAAAAACATGTCATGATCTTGAGTTAACCCAAAATTTCAGCATGCTCTATTTGATGCTGTATCAGTTGCTGAGACCTTAAGTGTGCATATTATGGCCGAAGTCACATTACAGGACAGGTGCAAATGTTTGGCTAAATTCAGATGGCTGAAATCACGTGCAACAATACCAATAAGATCAAGTCATTAAAAACTGAGTTCTTCTGGCGAGACTGGGCATTCACATTAAGTGTCTGGTAGCGCAGAGCAAGGAGAAACGAATTAGATATATTGAGACATACCAACCACAACATTTCTACATTGGCGCTTTCCAAATCATACCTACGAGTGCCATATAGCCCGACTTTAGAAAAGCCAAAACACCACCTCCATTTCTATTACGATCATGTCGGTAAGGTTCGCCATAACAAAGTTTACATGAGGGTTGCGGAGTCGGAGGTAAAAGATCCGACTCCGATCTTCCCAAAATTTCCGACTCCGACTCCGGCCCTTCCAAAATTTCCGACTCCGACTCATTAAAACCCTTACCGGTCACAAGATCACTGACAGAACGAAATTAACTTTATGTAATTTGGTCCCCAGACGTCTGTGAGGCGACAGAATGTTTCAAGCTGCCATACCACGTCCAACCATATCTCTCGAGGAAACGAGAGAAGCAAATCATGAGTAAACAATGCCATTTTCTCCTTTAGTGCGTCTGGTGCTGATCGATGGATGTTTTGAAGTTGGTTCACGTCCTTTGTGGTTTCTTCCTTAAGCTGTGGTAGCGGACTGGAGTTCAGCTGTAGCAACTCAAACAGCTAGTTTAATGTAAAGCTGTCAAGGCGTTTCCACTGATAGCTGGTAATACCTGATGTGTTTGGCAGTATGTTTGATGATATAATCCCAACGTTTTGACCTACTACATACATTAGAAAGCATGTATAGTGTGCACTGTACACAATATACAAGCGAACTTGGCCAACTAAGTATATATTGGTTTCAGTACAAAGGCTCAACAAGGAACTTCATTTCGTTGCTGAATTTCCTAGTGGTCACAACAAAATATGCATTGTTTGCCATAGGAAGTAACACTGAGAAACAACTTTGTTGTACTGTAGGACCTATATAATTAACAAGGATGTCATTTTAGCGATTGTTGCAAAAAATACCACACTGTCGAATGGCACAAGGAAATGAAACCTACGCTTTCACTGTCATGAAAAAAATATTCGGTTTTTATGCTGTCTCGCTTTTCTATTTGAAGTTGATGATTGTTTGAACTTGTGTTTGTCTCTCATGCAATGTGTAAATGTGCATGTCCAAAGTAAAAACAAATGCTTGGGCTTACTAAAAAGTAGCAGTTTCTGTCTTTTCTTTTCGATGCTAAGAAAAGTCAGAAAAATTTGTAAGTGTGGTGAAGATTTTGTCCTGCACCAAATGAAAGGAGACGAAAACGCAGAATCTTAATGCAGATTCAAACAGCTCGCAAAACGTGGGACAACTTACATATTTTAAGTTTTATTATGAAGTTAGTGCTTCAAATGTTACGAACAGTCAATGGAAAGACTGTAACCAACTGCAAATGCGACGCGACAGACAAACAAAGCAGACATTTTGGGACCCAGGCCGGGACCGATTGCGGACCGGAAAGGGTCACAAACGGATTGAAATTTGGCTGTTGTTAAAATCAATGGAAATCGTGGTGTACAGCAAGAAATCTCTGTGTCAACAAAAGTTTCAACAGAAATTGTACCATTTCAACAGGAATTCCCAGTTTAAGAGTGTGATGTAAAAAATGATCCAATTTGATATCCGGAGTCGGACCAAAAAGTCCGACTCCGACACCTTACGACTCCGACTTCCACTGTTGTTAGGAATCCTACTCCGACTCCACCCAAAAACCTTCGACTCCTTACAAATCCAACTCCGGCTCCGCAACCCAGGTTTACAAAATAACCTTTCTGCAGATTTTCCAAGCAGGTTATTTCTTTTCAATGAAGGATTGCCATTATCGTTAACGAAACCACAGATCATGACTTTATTTTATCTAGAAAGACTTGTCAGCTTCACTTAGACCTGCAGACGTCTGATATCTCGTCCAAATTGATCAACCACCCCACCATTTTAATAAAAGCTTGCTTTTCTTTGATTTTTTCATAGTGAACTCTCAGCACACATAAACCGGGGGAGCGATCATATGACATTGTCGATTGAAGCCATGCTGTCACTCCGCAAAGTACTAAATGATTAATATGTATTCCCACAAGCCTGCCTAGATGTATTCTAACAAGCCACGTACTTTTATGTACTCTGTGAAAATAAGCCTGCACGAGTGCATAAGCACGTTGTTCACTCAGGTGCATTGGTCACATTCAAGTTAACCGTCTCACACTAACAATGGATTTTCAAAGTTGTGGAACCTTGCTACGTATTTACTCATGCTTATTTTCACACAGTATAAAGATACGTGGCTTGCCGCTATCAGAAGTCACTGTCTCGTTGTACTACAGTACCTGCCAAGATGTCTGCGTTCAGCAGTCACCAGTGTTGCCACTCTATTATAAAGAAAAACAACACAATTGACCTTGAAAAAAACCAAAAAATAATAAAAAAACCCAGACATACACAATGTTAAAAAAGTAAAACAAAACGTGAAATGTACACTACAAGTACTTGCACATTAAAAATTAAGGTAATATGCATTATTTGCATCAATTTTTCAACAAGTTCGAGTCTATTTTCAAAAATACTGACAGTTTACAAGTAGGCTATTAGAAAGACAAGTGTATGCAGTAATATAAATAGTTAGATCTTTTCTAAAAAACGTTTAATGTTTTCTTTTGCCTTCACTTAAATGCAAAAATTGAAACATGTACATGATACATTCAAGGTCTTACAGTTTTCCTTTCACCCTAATCATTGCAATATTTGACTACTAATTTGACATTCAAATGGTCTTACTTACATTCGTGTGCCTATTACAATGCGCCTGTAACACAAAGAACAGTGTCTCAACCACAGGATCTTCACAACCAGAAAAAGCATTCCAAAATCATGCACGACCAGCCCTTTACATATCAGCGATAGATTACAGTGCTGACCTATGTCTAGTAGCGAGTGCTTAATCTGTAAAACATTTAGATTTAAAACAATTTGATTAAGCCAAACCCTACTCAACTATACTGGCTACTGACTCTGCACATCACGCCCTTGTTTGAAACTAGGCCTACTGTATTCTTGAATGGAAAATACGGTAGTACAACATATATTTCTAAAATTTGACCAGAGTCAAAAAAAACAGAATTTCAATAAAAACCCCAGTACCCCAGACAAAACAGAAAAACCCAAGATCTAGTGAAAAAAACAGCAGTGGCAAACTGGCAGTCACACGCGACTGAAAAGTCTACTACTACCGTAACTTAAAATAAACCTTTGAAGATTTCCTGCCATTTATTGTTACACAATAAAGACAATAGTAGAACAGTCTGCACGCAAGCTTCGCAGCCAACGTTTGCTCGGAAAGGAGTGGACAGAAGTCATCACTGCATTTCACCAGAAAAGTGAACCTGGCTCTTGTGCAGTGTGAGTGTCATACCGGCAATAAAGTGTCACTGTCCGATATAAATTAATTCATCGGAACTACGCTGCTGACATCAGTTTTTCCAAAAATTCCTGGGTCTTAAGACCAATTTCCAGGGAAGAAATGCCCGTTTTTTCCCTGCATGAATGATTTGCAAGCTGATCGCTGCATAACACAAGAACAGTAAACCTGGCTCTTGTGCAGTGTGAATCTCACATCGGAAAAAAAACTGTGACCGTAAGAATTAAGTCAATAAATCGAAATTAAGCTGCTGAGTTCAGGTTTTCTAGAAATTTTTGGTCCTTCATCCCAAAATTCCAGGGGGGAAAATGCCTGTTTTTTCCCCCTATTTGCGGATGTCTATGGTCAAGACATGTTTCGGAGATAGCAATCATATCAAATTCAAACTTGTTGGTAAATAGAGAGATGTCATCAGGTTTGTTGGAATTGTTATGGGCATAAAAGCTGCGTGCATTCAAGCGGCAGAAAGAAAACATTCTCAGAGATTCCATTCGACCAGCTATCAATTCAGTTAAGCCAGCTGGACTGTTAGCATATAAAAATAGTCGCAATCTCTAATTCGACATTGGAGTTTTGCCCGCTGTGTGTAAAGATATAATTTTTTTCATACATAACTTACGTTGGCGGTGATTAAACAATGGCAGATGCTTGGTGATATTGCGTTGGAGCTGTCTGGTTCTTGGGGCTAACTTCAAAATAGTTATCTTTCATTTTCGAGATCTTTACCACAATTGATTGGTTAATCTGTGTGCTGTTTGCTGAAGAATGCAGCATCAACACATTTTACGAAATGGATATTTGCAAAATACATTTACAGTACACTCCTCAGCCCTTCACTATAGTAGTACATTCTGCGGATTTCCGATTTTGGAAATTTGATACCGTTCGTCAATAGCTGCTGTATTTCAAATACCCCTCGCTTTCGGCACAAGTTTTCACTGTTTAATAAACCATCAACGAGAACATTGAATTCTTTCGAGCATAGTTACAGTAACTCAAAATATCAGACTTGCCTTTTTCGTCTAAGCAAGTCATTTAATCGCCAAGTTTTTTGAGATCAGTGCCGGCCTTACCATGATGGTAGGCTAACTAGCCGGGCGCCTATAGCGCAGGGCTGCGCCAAAAAGGACGAGATAGGCAACTGTGTTGTTCAGAAAGCGCCGAACGTACATCAAGGAAGTTTATGGACATGACGAAAGTGAATGGAACACGCGTTCACGCAGTTTATAAGAAGATAGAGGTACTGCACTATTTCAGGTTTGCTGCAGATAGCTCAATATTTGATTTATTAATCTAAATTTCACACGTTTTACTTTAAAATGTCGCAATTTGATATAAATCAGCTATGTCCAACCGAAAGTCCTTACTGCGTCAAAAATCATGTCACTATCTCAAAATGGGCCGAATGTTGAATGACTTACTTTGATCTTAGCAAACTAAAATGTAGGAAATTAGCACGCTGGTACTGCGTCGAAAAGACCACTCACGCGATTCTTGGCTTATTTCAAGAAACGATGGCCTACAAACAGGCTTTTCATGCCTGTTGCGCTACACCAGATAGTTTCTTTTATGCCTATAGCGCCGTCGTGGATACAGTAATTTCGTGATAGTTTCATTTTTTCTTCATAAACATTACATTCTACAATATTATTATTGACTAACAAGCTACGTTGGTGCTTGCCAATGTTTTGGTCAAGGTGTGATAAAGCCGTGCACTTGCAGCTATACCAGTACACTACGTTGCTTGGTACTTCGCAGTTGGGCTTATCTTGACTCACACGGTAAATTGGGCTTTCCGGCCAAAATCGTGCTTCAAAAATAAATGCCGGACTCGGGCCGGGATCAGGCTTGTGATATCGGGCTCGGGCCTCAAAATGAGGCCCGCTTACAACTCTGTGTCAGATTCTCCAAAGTTGTCCTTGAATTAAACAAGGGTCATGAACATGCTTCAGCTGCAACTTTATCATATTTCTTGAATTTTTGCCAAATTATTTGGTTTTTCTTTACCTGGAGACAAAACAGACAGTAAAGAGGTCGATTTACTGAAGCTGTGCTAGGTCAATATCGGTAGAACATTCAACGTCTCGAAGCAACACGATCTAGACCGAGACCTGCAGCCTTCAAGATTATGATGAGACATGCAACATTAGAGACCAATACCGAGACCAAAACTAAGTCTCAAAACTCAATAGCTGTGCAGAACTTAATACGCTTTTTGTAGTTTATTATCTTGTTATAAACTCTGCTCAGGAAACCTTCAAACACTATACGAGTCAGGAATGGAAGGGTGTAGCGCAACTCAAAATTTGATTACGTTTTCCTGGGACATGCGACATCCGTTATTTCCTGAAGAACTGTTTTTGACTTCCCGAAGTTCATTTTTAATCACTTACGCAACAATATCGTATCTGCGTAGCAAGACATACATGGCATACAAGTTTTATGCACTGTACCCCCAAATAACTGCTTTTTTAGAGGTGAAATTTTATTTGTGCGTAGAAAACGTCATGCGTGTTTTAGATACATTTTTTTCTTCAGAACAAGTCATAGTGTAAGTTTACTCTTCACATATAAGTCATATTTGGCGCAAAACGTTTTGCAATTAAAACT
>JGI24022J15233_10009477_pt1 | contig 10964 bp, 9 predicted proteins | sample Ectturendosymbi2_FD_15233 | JGI IMG/M metagenome (IMG submission 15233)
CGTTGGCGATGATTTCGACTTTTCCGTGTCGAAATATTCCAACGCAGGAATACGTTGTCCCGAGATCAATTCCCACAGCAGTAGACATTTTTTCTTTTGCACTGCACCAAGTAGCAATATTCTTGAAGACTGTTAAAATCAGTTCACTTTGTTGCAGCTTCGCTATTGACTTCGCTTCAGTATAATAACGAGCGCTTTCACCTCCCAGCTATAAAGCGCCATCGATGTTTGTAGAAACGTCGCGAAAGCGAAGTCGCGACTGGCGAGTTCTATTTTTAGCTGCGCTATTCAGTAATGTATGATAGCTGCGCCATTCAGTAATGTATGATACTTTTCGTCAGCAGAACGTTTGTTAGTGCGCAGGGATGAAACACTGCAAAGAGCTGAAACAATGAACTTAGTGACGCAAGAACGCATCGATCTGTTTATTTGTTTTGTACAAAACACGTTTAGCTGCTTAAATTCCTATTAACGTGCTTGAAACGTTTCATTAACTGAGTTTATGCAGGTTTATGTGATTAAATTTCCCACTGAGTTTATGTAATTAAGCTTCACCGTGAATGATCTTTCGCTGATTGCATAAGCTTAAGCTTATGTTTCATTGGAAGTTCATCCAAGGTCATTTTAGCGTTTGGGATAAGTGGTTCAAAGGAATTATTTAAAAACAGCGGTTTGTCTCTGAAACAAAAACTTTCTGCGGCGAACTAGTTTTTACACAATGTTCTTGTTTCTCCTTTTGAGTTATCGTCCACCAAGCGTCCAGTATATCAAAATTTTTTCTGCGTGCATTTTGCAACCGGTGTCAGGCAAACACATGTGCAACTTGTGAATTGCGAAAGAAAACATGTAAAGAAGTGTTTAACTTGTGTGGGGAATACAACAGCCATATACGCGCAACATTTACTCGAATTCTCCAGCCCTGAAACACCTATACATCTACATCAGAAGGGAAGTGTTAACCAAACAAGTTTAAAATCATTTCGAAGTCGCAGGTTGAAAGCAAACTGTGATGACGCCATGGTGATTGACTGGGTCCGGCTTGCCTGTTTGCCATCGTGTTCGCGAACGATCGCGACGAAACCAGAAGTGCGGGGCCACTTCGGGAAACTTCGCGAGCAATCGCCTTCTTTCCGGATTTCCCGACGTCAGTGCGTACTGCCATAAAGTGCTGTGGTGTCCGCCATTAGTGTTCATACATGCTACGCGATTCGCAGAGTAAAGGCGATTGAAGATAACGGCTACATCCGCTTTCAGTCACAATGCTTCTTGGTGTTCGACGACCGCGACTACCTTTCGATGTCATGCAAGACTTTCCTAACGACTTCTACGACACGCAATGGGTGAGTTGTGGAAAATATTTATTTGACAATTGATTGTCGGTACCTGGTTCAATAACATTCAGCCATGTATCTGATTGCAAATGATTTTTTTGCTTTACTAGCACTATCAATTCGGTGATCGATGTTTGGAAGTAGTTAACAATCGAGCAATAGCCGTNACTACAGTAATCGTNATACTTTCGTTCGTGTAGCTAAGTTAATACTTTGATTGAAAAGAACAGCCGCAGTAATGCTTTGATGATGAAACACACGAAAAACGATATGAAACACAAAACTAAGTGTTTTGAAAAATGAGAAGTAAACAACTAAAATTGTTGTCAACAATCAACATTGTTTTTCGAACTTATGCAAAGTTACGATCTCAACCTCATCTTTGATCTTTTTTGGAAAACTTACGCAGTTAGCTTGCAAATAAACTTTTCAGCCGTTGGATTCAGCCAAAAACTAACAAAAACAATCTTGCTTCATTTGTATTCCAACAGGGATATTATTCCGATGAACCTCAGACACTGCCGGGACACTATCTGGCCCCACGCGAGGTTCGCCAACGGCAAGAATGGAGAGCTTATGATCCATGGCAGGAATTTACATCACAAGCATTTACTCCTCGCTGCTCTGATCAGTTTGCTCGTCCGCATTACCAGCACCGTCGACCAAGATGTTATCACCATCGCGAAGGACAACCTGCTGATGCCGAGGTTAAGCAGGTAGGTGTAGGTTGGAAACCCGTGATGCTGTTGCAATATTATTTTATTGTGGCCAAGCGCGCTTGATGACTTTTCATTGGTTCTCTATCATTTTCACGACTATAATGAGCTGATTAAGCCTCTTAAGACTTAACAATTTGCTTTAACAGAGCTATTTTGCTCTCGTGGAGAAATGAACATACAGTTTTATAATAGCACGTAAACAAATATTTGCCATGATCGAAAAATTAATTAATTAACCAAGCTTCCAACACTTTTTAACAACAATCTGCTCGGTGTGGAAAGTCACTTGCACCTAACGTTTCTGAAAAAGTATAAAAAATGTGTCTGTTTTCATCTCTCCTGAGAATATAACAAGAGCAAGGTGTTTCATAATGTGTTTTAATTTTGCTATGAGTTCGAAACATAAGTTTGTAACTGACTGAAACTTCATGTATGATTAGTTCTATAAAATAGCTTCGAATCAAAATGAGCTGCATCCATTTTTTTGGTGGGTGTCTACGAGCTGGCATTTATGCGCACCGTCACCTGCACGATTTTTACCCGGTGTTTGTGGTTGTTATTTCTGACTTCTGTGATGTTTTTTTTTCCGAAGTTAACTCATCCAAACGTTTTCCTATAAGCGTTTTTTTATCTTTGAAATTTGCAGCCAGTGCTCAAAAACTTGAGTTTGAATTTGCGTGTCTTTTTCTCAGGTGGGACTCGGGCAGAAAAAAGTTCCAGCCAAGGTGAACCACAGATGGTCAAAATCAGATCCGTCTACGCAGGAGTTACACCAATCTTGTTTAAACAACACGGAGTTGGACAGAGCTGCGCCGAATTCACATTCCGACGATGTAAAGTCGCACGACGCCATTGCTAATTCGATGGCAAACCAGTCAGAGGCACTGCATCAAATATCCGAAGAAGACTCTTTGATGAAGACTGCACCACCCGTTCAGACAGCTGAGAGCTCCCGGGTTACTGAAGCGAAAAACAAAATCTGTGATGTTCTGCAAGCGCTTGAACAGCTTGAAGCATCAGTAAGCAGTTTTTCTGGAACAAAAACAGAAAAAAGTTTCCTTAAGTTAGAAGAAGAATTAACCAAACAACTGCTGCGTTTGGACGAGGTGAACGCAAGCGGAACACCTGGTGAAGAAGAGGTGCGTGTTGAACGCAAAGCCACAGTCAAGAAAATTCAGCGATTATTAGACATTCTTGAAATGAATGCGACACAAGAAAACGTTCCCGGCAATATGGCTAATGCTACTGAAGAACACGGTGGGAGCAACCGGCTCGGTTGCTCTGCTGAAGACCAAAGTGCTGATCGTTAGACTTTGAATCCACTTTGGTTCATTACGTATGCACCAGGTAAACCATCGCGATTAAACTGACATTTGAGCTTGTGAATGCTGTTGCTAATTTTTATAGTACTGTGCTATTTGCGATTCATACCACTTTTTCAAAAATTGATGAAGTGTCTAAAGCAGCAGCGACGCTAACATTGGTCTTTTTTTCAACATTTTTGATGGCATGGATGATGCTAGACGACCTTGCATATCTTCATTACTAAAAAATATTTATACCGTAACTATTTTCTCTGCTTGGCATTTCACAGTAAGGTTTTGTGAGCATTGTCCTTGATGTAGTTTCGTTGATAAAGCTGATGAAAACGTCTTACTTTTATTTCCTTCGCTTTTAATTTCGTTGTGTCCTGAATGCTTTCTTTATATTGCTTTATTTATGAAAAATACAATTTTTCAAACTTCCTTCGCGAGACTTTAAACATTTAATTGTGAGGAGCAGTTTTCAAGAAAATATATGCTCTTATAGGGTTAATATACGATGTGCTGCCTTCGACTTAAATGTCCGCCACTGTATGTGATGTCACTGGAAACTTCACAGTTTAACTGCTTGATTTGTTGATATTGAATGAGCAGTATTGGCTATGATAAGTGAAAGATAAGTAAAAGTAAAATTGCCATTTCTTGTCATAAATTTTTCTAGCGAAGTTGTTGCGGAAAGACTTCATTTATGCCACTACTGGGTAAGGAAGATGAAAATGGTATGTATAGTGTCGATAAAAATCTTAACCTGCTCTCCACCAAATATGCGTCAATGACCATCTGGCCTTCCCCTGAAAGATTTACATCGATTATTGAATCAGAACTTGCATTTGAGCAGACAAAACAGTGATAAGCTTGTTTCACTTGTTAGTGCCANGCGCAGCTTGAAAGATGATAGTAATTACCACGTAACCAGCAGTGCTGGTCTTGGCTAATACCTGCGTTAAACTCATAGTGAAATGAAATGCAGAGATTTCATGCTGGTACCATAAAAACAAGCCAAAAAAACATAAATCCATTGTCGACAGCTGGCAGAAAATTTACGTAATTCGTGTTTAGACGAAATTGGAAGGTAAAAGTCAGAAAGATTTAAAAATCTGGGCATTGACCGGGCATTCTGTTTACATTTTCACAATGACACATCAACAACAATCCTTCAGTTTCTTGTCGTAGAGAGAAAAGCACGTAAAGTGCATTACTAAAATTTGCCAAAAGCGTTGAATTGGAGGAANTTTTTACAAAATTTGTTGGGCTTTTAACGAAATTTATGTGTTGTTTGTCAAGAATTATTTTCCTTCCCATAAACTTCGACAGGTTACAAACATGAATTTAGTCGCTAAGTCGAATGCCATTGACACCGGTTGCTGCCATTAAACTTATTATCTCGAGTTATCGTATTCTTTTGCATGAGGTCTAAAAATCAAGCCTAAGGCATCATGTATCGTTTGCTAGCAACACATTTTAAAAACAACTTTTCTCTGAGAAATGGCTAAATAAGCTAAATAAACTTATATGACAACAATGTTTATTGATGTTTCAGTTGGAAGCTTTGGCCCAGCTTATCAATACTCGTCGAAATAGGTTAATATGGTTTTCATAACTTTTATGGGATAAATATTTCAAACTGTTATGTACAAGAAGTGTGAAAATGCAAATTTTCTTCAAAGTCGCGTGGACTAACACTGTGGTCAAAGCACTTACAAACTTTTGTATGAAAACAATTCTGAACAAGTATTGAAGTGGATTTCAAAGTGCTTTGAACACCAGGTTTTAACAGTAATTTTATCGCTAAGGGATTTTATATCATAAGCGCAATTTTGTTGTAAAATGTGAGGGGGACAGCTTGGTGTGAAACCAATATATTAGGAAACCTAACGAGAAAAATGTGGTGGACCTGGCATATTATATCCCCACTGTCTGAAAAAGTGGGGGGGCGCGTCCCCCGTGACCCCCACCTAATTGTGTCCATGTTTTATATGCCTCACAACATGATGCAACTGACTGCCCCAAAGTTCGGAATGAACATAGCGAAATTAAGTTGTAGGGATGCGGGTAAACTCCGTTAAATTGCTTTAGAGAAATCAATCTCCTCAACACATTAGTTTGAGGCCTCTACGAAGAATTACCTGCTTGAAGCGATTGATTGTGTTTTCGCGCACTGGCATCAGTGACGCCGGAACAGCGGTAGGGCAGGAGGGGGCAGTAAAAAGTTGAGGGCAATGAAAACTTATGAAAAACAAAAAAATCGTTACCAACTATGCCTGCTACTGTTCAACAACAATTTTGGCCTAAAAAATAATAAAAGAAGAGGGATGACCCCATCGTCTCTCTTTTGTAGGGTTAGGGGGGCAATGCCACCGCTCTCCGGCACCCGTGCTTGCCGCTATCAGCAGTCACTGTCTCGCTCCAATATCTGCCAAGATGTCTGAGTTCAGCAGTCACATGCGGCAAAACGCCTAATATCGCAACTTGAAGTGAACATTAGAAGATTTGTTGCCATGTCATTGTTAGACAATAAAGACAAACAGTAAAACAATCCCTTCGCAAGTTTGGTAACCTGCCCCTGCAGGCAAAGGAGCGGACATAAGTGAACTGCAAGCTCACCACTGCAAGACACCAGAACAGTGAACCTGATTCTTGTGCAGTGTGAGTGTCATACCGGCAAATAAACCGTTATTGCAAGAATTATATCAATTAATCGGAATTGAGCTGCTGACGTCAATTTTTCTAGAAAGTTTTAGTTCGTAGTCCCAATTTCCAGATAGGGGCAAATGCCCGTTTTGACCCAGGGGCAGATCCAGCCAATAAGGTTAGGGGGGCGATTTCAGTAATATTTGGTAGTCAAGTCTCATTACGGGTTCACTACTGTAAGAGAGATGAAGTGCATTTCACAACACTGCTGTGACAAAACATTGGATGACAAAATTGCCCTTGTATTGCGAATGCTGTTTTCCGAATTGTACACGATCATGGTGAATAAAGTCAATTTGCAGGTTTTAGGTGGGAGGGCGATCGTCCCCCTGGATTCGCCCTGTCTTGACACCCCTGCGAACGCCAATGGTTTTGACGCTCCACGAGTTCAAAACTGTTTGCTTGAGTTCAGTGTCAAGCACACTCATAATTGTCATGCTTTTCGCATTTGTCTGGCTCTAACCCAGCAGCAGATAAGGCGTCCAAGTAATCCTCAAAAGTTTTTAGCCATTGCTTAAGCTCGTCGGCAGCTGTCTTCAAACCCGGTTCGGCGTCTACACGTTGTGGTTTTAGCACCTTCTCCATTACAGCAGGACTAAGTTTAATAAATTGATGTGACCTAATGAAGGCTTTATTAAACTTATTCGTCGAGTCCGCAGCGAACGATCAAGGGACAAACAGTGAATGAAATAACATGAGCGATGTCAACCGAACAGCGACTTCTGAACAAAGCTAGAGGCGCAAAGAACCAACGACACGTCGCAAACAATCGACGAATCCCAATTAATTAACGGCGCGGAACAAAAATGCACTCGCGCGCGTGACAACACAAGCAAACAAAATAACGCCAAATAGGACACATGTTTCGCAACAATGTTGACCTCAAAACTAATAACAGAAATTATGGAAAACCATTCTGAATTTTATGTGTGCGCGAATAGCTTCAATAAATTGGTTTCAAGTCGATCTTGATAAATCATGGAATTACTTATGATACTGCTATGTGAAGGGTACCTGTGCCCCCGTTGCCCCCCCATTCAAAGAGCAGGGGGGCAGTGCACCTGTAATGCACCCCCGACACAGTCAGAACATTGACAAAAGCATACATATTTTGAAGCACTGGGACCTCTGTGGTTTGTTTAACATCGTGAAACCCTACAAGTTATGAACAAATATCCAAGATGAGAGAAAAAATTGAAACTATTTGCATGTTCAACATTTTGTTGACCTTGTCGATAAGGCAAGCTCATCCTAATACAAACATCTCTGTCACCATAAATGAACTCTCTGTATGCAGCAAGAAAGCTGTGTGCGCAGTAAAACTGAAAAGTCTTGCCTAGATCCAAACAGGGTTGCGGAGTCGGAGTCGCAAGCAGTCGGAGATTTTTGGATGGAGCCGGAATCGGATTTCTAAAAACATTAGAAGTCGGAGTCGGATTTTTTCATCGTACTCCGACTCCGGAAGTCCAACTGATTTATTTTTTACATCGCACTCCTCAGATAGGAATCCTTTCTCATGCCTGCTGAAATGGTACAATTTGTTTTGAAACTTTTATTGAAACAGAGAATTCTTTCGGTGTACCACGATTTCCATTGATTGCTACTTGCTACAAAGTTGTTGACAGCCAAACATCATTCACGTTATGTTAAGCAGTCGGAGTTGGGAGTCGAAAATTTTGGAAAGGTCGGAGTTGGACTCGGAGTCGAACATTTTACCTCCGACTCCGCAACTCTGGTTCCACATACACATTACTTGCACAAGAGGTTAGCGCCCAGAGTGCAAGGATACAAAGTCTTGCCAACGGATATGACGCGAACGTTTTTGGAATGTTTCTTTGCTTTGTAAAACCGGCTTTGCTTAAAACTTAGTACCAACCTTGTTTACGCAAATTGAGATTTTCTACCGCAGGTTTGCATCATAAAGAACCATGTATCTTATGAAGCTGGTGGCACTGGCAAAAAATATATATAAATCTGCAATAAAATCACAGCAGCGAGTGTTGGTGCGTTTTGCATCTTTCGTGCGGCTAATCGAACTGATTCCTGACACGAAGAAATCAGTTGCGGTATCCGCAGGTCATGTTTCCATTTCCACGTGGCGAAAACTAGTTGTCTTCACAAAGTCAATTTTGTACACCTCTGCCTTCCCGTTAGGCATGTAGTCAGAACGGTCAAAAGGAAAATCATGGCGCTTTTGATGACATGCCTCGTACCAGTTGGACAAATGTGTAACCTCGCTTGATCATCAACAGATGTACTACAATTTTCGCCGCTAACTAAACATTCTGAATGTGCTCATGATTGCTGCCTGGAGCAGCGCTTCTCAAGCAGTGGACCGCGGCCCACTTATGCCACGAGTTATTCAGCGATTTTTGTTTTGGTGATCCGCTAAATGCGTTCAGGAGGGCTGCGAAACATCCTAAAATATTGCAACATTCCGGTTTTTAACTAAAACGTTTCTTGAAAATTTTCTGATTTTCTGTTACTTAGATCGGGAAATCTTATGTTTAATGAGAAAGCTCAAGTGTTGCATAAATAGTAAATTGCAAGGGTTGTTTCTTTTCAATAATTCAATTTTATCGTTGTTGTTTCACCGCAATATCTCACAGTGGGCGCCCACAAAAAATTTTCAGTAATGTGGGTCGCAAGGTGAAAAAGATTGAGAAGCACTGGCCTAGAGGAAATGTCTTATTTTAAGCTATGCTGACACTTGACAGAGATCTTTCTTGAGGCCGATCAAGTAACCACATCTTGACAATCTTGGCTGCACTGAAAACAACTGTCAACCGGGGATATACCGTTCGGTCACTGAAGCAATTCGCAGCTCAGAGGGAATCACGCATTGCAGAATGCCAGCAGACCAGGCTCACAGCATTCGGTTGGCATTGATCAATAGACGCGGTGACGTCACGGAAATTGACAAGGCGTGCGACTGTTCGCGAAGTTTGCCGAATTGACTGTTCGCCGCTGGACAAATCGCGATGCCTCGCAAGCTCGCCACGTCAGAATATGACGAATAGTTAAAACACAGCACTGTCATTTTTTAGCAGGGTTAAATGTGGAAGTTTTGCAAAATCGCATGAAAACAACCACCTAAAAACCAATAATTTAAACGGTTTGTGAGCAATAGAAACAACGCATTATTTGAAGGGCCATTACCAGGGATGTAGTACTAACAACAACGGTGTGGGAACGCACCCAAAAAACTATCCATTTAAAACAGCTTCAAACCCATTTTGAAGCAAAACATGAAAAAGGTGTGGGAACGTCGTTCCCACGCGTTCCCGCCCCACTACACCCCTGGCCAAGCCCGTAACCATCTTGGGACACCAGGAGGGGCGAAGAGTTTTCTGAGAGGGGCCCAAATTTTTTGAACTACGTCCAATAGTTTCAAACTATATCCAACACATTTTTCCAGGGGGGTTGAAAAATTTTCTAGAGGGGGTTCGCCCCTCTGCGTCACCACTGTTTACGGGCCTGCCCCTGACCATTACGATTTCATTATTTACAGTTACAAGATTTTTGCGTTGTTATTTTGCACTAGATACGAGTGATGTTGTTTCACTACTTCTCCGTTCTCACCATCGAATATTCCATACGTGACATTTGAAATTCAGCCTAGCAGGTTTTACCTGATTGTATGCATAACCAAAAACAAAACTTCAGACAAAAACATGCAATTTTCCACATAGCGTTGCAACGGATGTCAATAGTGGTGTAGGAGATGGGGGTTGGGGGTGCAAGCGCACGACCAAAAGTTTTGATTTGTCAAAATTTTGGACAAATTCTGAAAACATTTGGGCACAGAACTTCAATATTTTTAGCAATATTAATTAAATTATTATTTGTTATTGAGTTTATGAATAAATTTTTGTTATGTATATAGAAAGACATTAAAATATATGAAATCAACCAACTATTTGTAGTAACTTCGTGCTTTAGTTTGTGAGATGTGATGAGTAACTGACTAATTTGAAAGTTTGGGCAAACAACGCATTTCGTTTGTGTGCTATATTAATTATACACTGTAGGAACATAGTATGCTGTAGGGAACCCACTTCATATTTGCAGAGTCCATGTCAGACAAGTACATAAAAGCTTTTGTTTTTAATATTAACTGCAGTGTATAGATGAACACATTTTGCCATACGGTTTGTTGCCGGTTGCATACATGTGCAGTAGATCAGACAATGTTATCAGACTCACGGCACAGTCATAAAATAAATAATATGATACATGTCACATACATATCTCCAGAGAAGGAGGCAGCTTCAGACCTACCTTAGCTAAGTGTAACTTTCTTGATGACAGAATCAGCTGCGTTGTGAACGGAATGCCAAACCTCAAAAGTGTGAGGCAGATCCTCCGAGTAGGCTACTAAGCGCCAGCTGGCTTTTGACAATGTTCTAGCACAGCCTAGCACAGGCTGCTTTTTTTCAGTTGGGTGATTATGAATCAAATTTCAACTACTAAATTTTCTATTTTCAAGTAGCCTGTATGGCAACATGGAGGAAAATATGAAGTAACAACAGCTACAGAAAAATTGTTTGGAGAAGACTCGTCGCATAAAAGGTTTTCGGGCAAATCTGCTGTAATTCGGCCAAAATATCCTTTGCACCCATACAAATTTGCCTGCTCCTACACCTGCAGATGTCTGCAAATACATGCCCATACATTTATTCGACAATCAGTGAAAATACAACGGCTGATAGGCTCTCAAATTTCACTTAATCTCCGAACAGGTTGAATATTTTCGAGACGCTTCTCATCCTTTCGACAACGTTCGCAAATGAGAAAACAAAAACGTCACGATGCGCATGAGTGATCCATGTTGCCAAATATAGAACTCATCACGCGCCGTCTGCTTCGCGATGCTTCTACAAACATCGATGGCGCTTTAT
>JGI24022J15233_10009478_pt1 | contig 10964 bp, 4 predicted proteins | sample Ectturendosymbi2_FD_15233 | JGI IMG/M metagenome (IMG submission 15233)
CCCCCCCCCCCTTAGAAAAAACCTGACTCCGCGCCTGATTCCATTCATGATCCACGTGACGAGAACGAGCTGATTAAGTTTGTGAGCTACATTTAAGTTGCGTTACAGTATGTAAGCAGAACTGCTTGCAGGTGAAAAGGATCTTCCACGCTGGAAGGCGTGTGTCTATTGACAGAAAAATTTGGACTCGTTTACGTTCCGCTGTGGTTTGACAGGGATGCAAAGACAAATCATTTTTATGAATGTTTCGCTCTCTAGCAGTTTTATCACATTTCAAACCATGGTTGTACCGTCATGACAACTTAACTATTCATGTTGGTCACATGACATCACTGATTTCAAAGACTTCTTTCGCTATTTCTGGGTCTTACTACACTCTGCAGCTTCTTTGCTTTAGCCCCATAAATGTATATAGGTTAGTGGATGTTTAGGACAGACATTAAAATCTTCAAAACATGAAAACTCCAAGAAAGAATGAAATTTCCAATGTAATTCAAAGGAATTTTTACATGAACAAACTTGTTTCACTGATCGTACCGCCAGTACTTTTCCTAAACCCACAAAGCAAGTAATTACCTTCCTAACGTGAAGTTCGTGGTGCTGCAGCAGTTAAACTGGAACAAAAGCTTGTTTCAGTCATTTAGCGCTCCAATTTTTATCTTGAAATTGATACGATAGATCAGGTGGGTTGACTTGGTTGCAACTTGTGACCTGCCCTATCTTTTGGTTTTGGCACAGTGACGAAACGAGAGATAACTTGCAGTACACATTGCCAACCGCCGTGTGTATGATAACGCACAAGCTCAAATGCATTTCTAGATAACGAGTGCGTGAATTGAAGCTGAAACTTTTGGTCGGGACGCATGTTGACATCATACTCGTTGTTTTCTTACTCAGCGCTAACAATAACTCTTAGGAAATCAAAACAATAAAAATATTACCTTGCCACCGAATTACACTCCCTGGAAACTAAAAACTCGTTCTTCGTTCTTTTTCAACTCGTTCTTCGCACTGACTCACTGTAGTTCAATTTGCATTTCAAATCAATGTAAACCATACTTCGCAGCTGTTGCGTAATTGATACCAGGACGTCTTGAGCTGAAAAGCAAAACAAAATATTACTTTCGAGGAGAAAAAAACAAATTCTATGAAATCCATACTGCTGGTGAAGTTTTAGAAACCACGTTAGTTATCAGGGTCCACTCAAGACCACTGCACGTAAAGAATGCATTTTTGCCCATATGGAATTTACCAGTTTTTCTGCAACACATTGCTTGTTTTCTTTTTAACACTTTACAAGTCTACAACATTTATAGAAATTCCCTTGGCAAAGAGATATAGACCTGCCTAGTTACAGTCGATTACAATATATTAACAGAATTGTTTACCATCTCAAGAAAAGTATGGTTTCGTTTTCACTCCTTGCCCCAACTCCGCAAAGGTTAAGCTGATATAATAGCTTATTTCGACCACTTCGAAAATTCTTACTCATAAGTATCAATTCCCACTGTGTTTTGTCCATAAAGTATGATGAACATTAACATTTTTCACTTGCTTTAAAACAGTCTATCGTGACATACTTGTTGACTGATGCAAAAAATAACTTGATTTTTGTCACAAATTTTAAAAAAAGGACAAAAATATATCTTCAGTCTTCTGTCAATCATTATCCCCAAAATAAAATCATACTCCTTGTTTCCCTTCAGGTTTCGGATCTATAACTGTAGGGCCTAGGATAGGTAGTGGTTTCGGCAAAACAAGATTCAGATGGAACGTCAAGTGTTTTCTCGTATGATCTTCATTTTGGTTCCTCGAGACAGAAAAGGGCACTGGTCCCTTGTTTGGTCTGTGACTGATGGATTCTGTCAAATTAAATGCACCACTGGCCAAGACAGCCCTGCGGAAGACAGTTCAGTTGGGAAAGCAAAAAAACTTTGCCCAACTTATTGCATTTTCACTCAAATTTAAATTTTCTCAAATTATCACACCACTTTTGTCAAACATTCCGTTGTTTTATCTTTTTGCTGTGAAAGAGTGCAAAAGACTACAAAACATGATTCAGAGCGTTTTTGCTCGAATCTTACACCAGACACACATTTGGCATTCAAAACAAATCATATACTGTATTTTTGATTTACATTTGGCAACCAGTGCAAATCACATAGATTAGTGATGCAGATATGAGGCACACACAAATCACAAGTGTATTTTGGGAAGCAAATGCAATTTTTTGAGCGTTTTACAAAATTTGCAAAAAACTCCCGATTTTTACAAAGTCTTTGTTTAAGGTAAGCGACCGTCTTTGTTGCCCGATCACTTGAAACTTTTTCAAAGACATTTTAACGTCTACAGCTATTGACTTTTTACCACGCATTATCGGTTTAGATTGTCGCCATAGTTCAGTTTGCGGAGCGCGCTGTTAAAGTTATTTATAACCAACTTAATTTGCAAATCTGAAGCTGGTTTTGTAACAACTGCGTTTCAATTATATTGAATAAACTAATAAAACTTCCGCAACATTAGTTCCTATCCTTCATTTAATACCATTTCAGCAATACCGAATGCTCGTTGTGGTTGCCGATTACCGAATGCTCGTTACACTTCGCTCACCTAATGCTGTAACACAAACTTGTAGCACAATGCTGCTCTAACACAACACATTAGAATTTTCAAACACATCAGAAAATACTGAAGGATTTTCACATGCCTTTCAAGGATCAAGGATATGGCCAATTTCAATGGCAAATTCAAGGATAATCCCTGATGTTCAAAGGCGGCTAGTGTACAAAGACGCAGCATTTCAAAACATCAAAGACGTACGCTGGCCGCTTCTTAAGGGTATCCCGTATCCCGCTAAAGAACACGATCAGGTGAATATTTTGAGGATAAAGTGAGAACAAGCTCGAGATCTAAAATACGCAGATTAAAAGTTTTTGCTTGTTTGTCTCTGCGAAAGATCTGCAACAAGTGCAACATCCACCAGATAATTTAAAGAACGTAAGGGACCATTTCTTTTCATAGTCAAACAATAAAGTGCACTGAAACATTTCAAACCTTTTTTATGATGTAAACGCTTTCTCGTGTCAGCTTTGCTGCATCATGGCCATCGCAATGCTGTGGCGCATCACTCGGAAAAAAGCGGGACTGCTGGTATCGACCTTAAAACTCTTGAATCAAAATTATTTTTGGGTTTGCGTATTGTTCTACAATCTACAGCAGGATTTCTTTCCAGATTTTCTGCCAAAATTTTACTCGGCAAGGAATTTTTCTGCGTTTTGCTTCTCACCTTTTGTGTGTTGCGTTAGATTCGATGATTTGAACAATCCCTGCGAAAAAATCTCCGTTCAAACACTTAAAATTCTGCCACTTGTGGAGACAACAAAAACGTTATTCGGTGATACTGATAAGTCGTTGAAACGGCTTACAACAAAACTCGGCCTGCATGAACTCGAGAACACTTAACTGATTGATCGCAATCTTTCAAATCCTTGCTTACAACAGGATCTTCCACACAAAAAATGGTGCGAGTGAATGTTGCTGACACCACGTAACCCCACAAATGGAGCTCAATGATTTCCTGTTGTGGTGCAATGAACTGTTACTGCTAACAGCTGTGACTTCGTGGAAAGGCATGTTCAATTACTATTTTAAAAGATTCGTTAGCTGGAAGACGGCAGGCAAAGAACGTGGTACAAGATAGTGCCTGTGTGCACCACCACGTCACAGCAGACTCATCAGCGTTTTCCAGCGCTTGTGTCTCGTGCTAACGTTTTACAAGAGTGACTCATGCGTTATCGCAGCGTATGGTTTAGAACTTTAGATAACGCTTATTTTTAGACCTTGTTGAATGGAAAGTACAAAAATAGAACTTGTACTAAAGTGTGAAAATTTAGACTTACAAAGCACTTTAAAATTGTAAAAGTGTTGATAGGAACAACAACGCAGCAACCAGCGGTCTTAATTAAAGCACATTAGTCGTTTCGTAAAACAAATGTTGTCTTGGTCAGCAAAGATTCATTTATCTACTCTACAGTAACGATTTGCGAATCTTTGCCGACGATGAGAGAAGTTGTTTTTCGAAACGTCCAATATGATTTCATTGAACTCATCGGTTGTTGAGTAATTACTTTTTACACGACCTTGCAATATTTCCACGTTATACGCTGTCCAATGTCACAAGGTCTTTGAAAAAAATGCTTTGCTCTCTTTCAGATTAGGCATCCGAAAAGCGCACGCAACCCTATGAATTACTGTAAACAATACTGTTTATAAAACGATAAAAAATATCACTGCCGCATCGCAGCTTCTTGTGCGGTTGTCGCTAACCATCTCCTGCCGTTCCAGTGAGTTGTGAGCCTGGATTGGAATACCTGTCACGCTGCTGCCACGGTGTGCGGAAGCATAGGGCATATGTCGGTCTTACAGTCTACACCCGACAGACACTGGCTTCACGCCCGCTGCGCTGATATACAGCCCAGTTGTAAATAATACATCAGCATTTGGTTGCTGCTAGTACTAAGTAGCAAACACAGCGGCTTTCTGTGATTTTCTTGCAGTAATACTGACCTCGGCCTTTTCTATAAACACAGAAAATGCTCAGGTCATTCCATGCGTCATGCTTCAGCGTCCGACCCTTCATAGAGCATCGTCGTGTATAATGTCATAAATGGCTTTCGCAGTTTAGCCGTTCATGATACAGTATTTCGCAGTAATCCCATCTTACTGCATAGCAAAAACCGCATATCACCGCACTCACTGAAGACGATGTACAGCCGGATGTTATTTGCTCCTCTACGCCAAACATCTGATTTTTAGAATTTTACATATTGAATATTGATTATCAGGTAAAGTTTCCAAGATTTTTTGCTTTGAATACTCTTGTGTCAGCGAAACGTTCGACAGCCACTGGTCAGAATGCTTTACGATATTCTGTTGAAGTTTTAGCCCAAATACACGATCATGAAATCAGACGTTGCTGGGGTCGTCAACCTTGTCAGACAACTAGACCACTTCATGGGATCAAGAAGGCGCACTAAGTCAGAAAAAACAAGGTTTATAAACGCGGGTTGTTGTAGTTTATTGCATGAGTCAGACACGAAATTATTGAAGACATGCACGACAGGCACACTAGCTGTGTAGCGCAGTTTGCAAAGAAACAGGTTTGGATACCGTTCGAGGTAAGTGGACGGATAACATTAAATTCGCAATCGCTATTGCTCGGTTACTAATAACGCTTGGCTGAACACCTCTACATATTAGTTCACTTCATCTGCAACTCGCATACGACTCATGCCCATGACAAAGGCTGGGTGGGGTGCGAATGCGCTGTAATTAACAATCAGAACCGAACACTGAGAAACCCGCGTACGCAGTCGAAAAATGAAATGCTGTTGTAGTGGGCGAAGAAATGAGGTGAATACAAAAATCAGGCAGCATTAAAGCTCCCAGTCGTACATTAGTTGACTTTATTCAAAAATGAAGAAGGTCGTTGATAAATCTGATGTTCTCGCATTATCAGATTCCAGTAACAGTAACGAGGAATTCAGCAACAGAATATCATCATTGGAAAAACTACCCAAGGTATTAGCGCAGGGTTAAGGGGACAAAGCCCGTTCCATTTTCTATCTAATGATAGTACTGCATAGTGTTACTGATCATTTATTATAACGCCGCTTCGCAAGAATACGGGGGAAATTGTCAACAATATGTAGAGGAATTACTGACTACCTGGGTAAAAATTCGCCCAGACTAGAATCTGCTTACGTCACCTCCCAACTAAAAGCCCACAACAAGTTGTTTACTAATTCTACTGCGTTTTTGCGAACCAGCAATAATGAAGAAGACAGACTCACGCTGAGCGGTTTTCTGCGCGTAAGCAGAAAATATTTAATTGCAGTAAAGCGTAAGATAATAATATCAACTTGACGATAGCATTTGCCGCCATAACGAATACGTCCAACGAAATAAGCCCAAGCACCAAGCACCAACGTCCTGCACATGGACAGGCTTACGCACTCGGTCGGTACGGGCCGAAATCTTTAGAATCCCGGCACCCCATAGTGGAAGGTAGCAAAACACTAGCCCCACTAGTGAGTACGCAAACTAAGCCTCCCCGTCCCTGCGACCGTCCGCGCACAAAATCCGTATTCCGCGGACGTCTATCTGAGTAATTCTAATATGTACAAATGCGGTCATAGCAACGTAAAGTAACATTGTAAGGTAGGTTGGGAAAGAAAAAGAACCTCAGAATTGCATAAACACAGAACTGTGCAGTAAGTGCAACAAAAAAATCGCAAAAGTAACGCTGTGATAGAATGCTGGCAAATGAGGCCTCCATCTTGCTCTGACACCGTTGGCAAGTGGCCTACAATTAGGCCGTATGCAATAATGCATAACCAGAGAGTGTGCTAGGCCGGACTTAAACACAAGCTGGGCCGCAGTAAATTTCTGACATTGATATTTTGGTAACAAGTCTGATGTTGACTGGGCTGTTGTTGTTTTTCACGTTTCCTCTCTTTTCAGGATGAAAAGAAGTTACAGTATATTCATAATTTTTGAGTTTCATCAATCTCTAACGTGTGCTTGGTTATCGTTCCATTCCAAACTGAAGAAGCTCCGTTTGGTTCGTTCGAATTAATATTTTACGTCACGCTTGATCGGCTTCTCCATTTAATGACGACACTTCGCTCTATTTCGGATTCAACGAGGTTCATGGCATGGCGCTCCTTAGGTATTGGCAATAGAAGAATTTAGCGTTATTTGAAACTGTAACGTAAAATTCGCGTGTTATCTGATGTTGAAAAAGGCAACAATCTGATTTTAACGAGACTGACCCCAGTGGCAACACTGCTAGGCGACATCCGTCCCAAAGGTTACAGGTGGCAGGCCCCTGAAAGATGACTCGAGTCGAGTGAAGCACCGTATGCCAAATTGGTGATTGAGTCATATGCAAAAACCTGCTGTGATCTCACAGAGGGAGTCTTTAGAGTTGATGCAATCATCACGTGCCAGCTTTCACATGCAGAGATAGATTGTTCAAGACTAAGTTTTCCGAATCGATTTCGAAGTAGAGAGACATATAATTTAGACAACAGCATATGAATGGGCAACTTGGTCAAAAGCCCAAACGTAAAAACTACGGCTAAACAAGGCGTGAGCTGTGTCTTACACAAAAATGAGAAATTTTTGCCCAGTTCATGTACTGTGTGCAGATGTGATGACGAAACAGAGGCAGTTACGAAAAAATGCCGGCAAAGAGTTAAATTCAAGTCAAGCAATAACTAAATGTTAACTGTTAAGACCAGGCTTTTAAACAAAGACAGCGAAGCACTCATCCTGGGTTATTGCTGTGCACCTAAAGAATCTCAAACAGGTACTTCCTTGTTGAAAAGTGACGAAATCAGTGATAACATTAAGGAAGAGACGTGGAAGTAAAAAGTACGACAGCGGAAAAGATTGTTTTTTTTATGTGTGTACTATACGCGTTATAGATACACTAAGTATTTCTGTAATGACAACTGACCTGATACACATGAGTTTTACGGAGTTCCTGATGATGCCGTTACTGCACGAAATCATAGTCGCACGTAAAATTTCCGGACCGATTTTCAGCAGACATGACACTCTTGCTCCTGCACAAAGACCAGTCCACTTTATACCAGAATGTGATGAACTTAAATAAAGTCAACCTCAGCAATTTTTTTAATGGCTCACGGTCCCCTTAAAAAATCAACACCAATAAACACGAAACAACACGTTGGTTTTTTATTGTATCAATGTGACGGGTACACTTGCTTCTGTGCTATCAGTTTGGCCATGTTTGGTTCCGTTTTGGACAACGCTTATCTTACAAAAACATTTTTTTCTTCAGGAGCGTAGTGTTGATTTTTTTGGAAGGTGCTTCGCGGTCCCCAGAAAATTGTCTCGCGGACCCCAAAAGTACCTCGGACCCCAGTTTGAGAACCACTGGTCTATGGCAACATTTGAGGTTATATTAAAACATGGCCGTTTCTACAGAGATGTGACAATTGTTTCCTTCCATTTAAAGCAAATGTATATAAATCTTTCAAACTGCACCAAATAATACTAAAGCAGGATTAAAAACAGGGGTCGATGTGAGTGTGTTTGTGGAAAAACTCGACAAAAGAGGATGATCGGTTAAAATTCTAAAGCGAGCCCGGGCAAGGATGTCAGACCGGAGTTGGTCACGTATCAGTGGACTGGACTTTACATACCCCTGTGAGAGTCCCAAGCAAATGCATTTAGGCTCATTGTTTCTGCACACAGAAATAACAATTCAACCTTGAATTTACGCCACACATGCTTTATGTTTGCAAAGAGCCTTGCGTTTCTAATGATATGTTTGTATCTAGGAAACGTTCCTGCTTTGTTGACGTTCTTCATATCAACTCAACAACCCATTAGCTTTTCAAAAAACCCGTACTTTCTTCTTACCTACTAATACCATGCAAATTTAAAATATTACTTTTGATCACCGCTTATCTATTCTTAAATTTACGTGAGCAGGACGACTGGGAATGGACATCTCTAAAGTTGCTGTTTCCAAAGTTTTTCATAACCTGTTAACTGGAGCTTTCCTTCGTCAAAAATGTGTTTGTCGGCAATGCAATCGCATTACACCTGCTCAAATTGCAAAACGGGTTAAAAGATCAGCTCGATAAAAAATCTCTGAAGTATTGCTTACAATCAGATATTTTTTACACTGCACGAAACATTTCTCAGCATACGCTTTCTTTTCATAAGCACGAAACAGATCCTGTCTACAAAGGGTACCCCAGTAAAACGGTTTCCACTTCTTTGTTACAATTAAGAAAGCACATAGCAGTAAAAGGCAAGGTCACGGCTTAAGCAAAGGACCTTGAAAACCCAGCGCGTTAGAGACCTGCACAAAATGTCTCCAAGTTGTTTTTCTTACATCCAACATGCAGCTTAGTGTTTTCAAAAAAGAATATGTTCAATCTACTTCAAAAACGATGGAAACAGTTCTTCAGCCCGCTCTTTAGTTGATTTCCGTAAATTAGTGACAATAAAAATTGTGTTGTACAATTTTAAGCGGGTGGTATAGCGAGTTTTAAACCTTACGACCGTTCAACCCGTTACGTAACTTCCGCAATTCGTTTACGGAAAGGGTCAACCAGTGAAACAAGTGACTTGTTAGAGTGCAAAAATGTCTATGGAGTTGATGAGAGATCACACATTTTGCTGCCTTATTTCTACGTTTTAACTATTCAATCTCACAATGCTTAAATTGTACTACTTTTTGACTGTTTTATTCACACGTGATGAACAGTAAGGCGACATTCAAAGCAATAACCAGCCCTTTGTTCTTGTACATGTGCTTTGCTCTTCTAGCAATACCTTGAGTACATACGCTGCTGGTAAACTAAGGATGACATGAGTTTAACTTTGTGAAAAATGAGTCTCTGCCTCTCTTCTCCATGCTTCGATTGTGTTGTTTTCTATTACGAAACACTACGTAAGATATGAAAAGACATGAAATCCCTTCTCCATTTTAAACATGGGAGACGAGATAAAGTTTAGCTGTTAACCATTTGAACAAAGTTCAAAGCTATAATGCAGATGATGCGCGTGAATGACTTTTCAGACCAGAAAACAAGTTTGTCTCTCTTGAAATAATTGTTACCTTGAGTACAACGATCCAGCTTATTCTGATAAAACTGTTTTGGATATTTTGTAATTTGAGTAAACTTGCATGTGGCTACAAAAGTTCTTGAAGCCTATAAAATGTGTAGGAAAATTAAGAAAACTTTGCAAGAGTAATACCCGGGCTACTCCGGCTTGTAGACTCTCCCATAAAAATCTCAACAGACTAACAGAGCCTTTATTTATTATGGTGAATGACTGGAAAGATTAAAACTACATAGGTCATCAATAGTTGACACGCACTTATCAAAACCTTAGAAAACAAGAAATAAAAATGTTGCCTGAAACTTTGATGATTTCATAAGCTTTCAGTGCACCCATTCTGGTGGTTCCGGATGAACTTTTTGTGACCCTGCGAAGAACAACTTTAAAAAAATTTCCAATTTCTGTTAATAATGATTAGTCAAGCAAGGTTTGCCAATCCTACGAATGTGTTATTCATTTAAGTAAAACAGCCCGGAAGAGTTTTATCGTTGCATGGAGGGGCAGGTAAATTGACTAATCTAAACAATATGTTGAAAAAATGTAAAAAAAATTATAGTAACAATTACGCATAGCTGTATGTTAACTAATATCAAAACTTAGAACGTTGATAAACATAAATGCAAGAAAAAATGGACGCAGGCAGTAATCGGTTTTAAAAACTTTTGGTCCATTAAGCCAAGTGATGACTTTCACATGTGCACCGTAATGCAATTATAAATTTTGCTAACACAGTGAAATGCGAATTTTTTATATTTTATTTTGGGGAGAACAAACGTAACCATTTATTCAGTGTAATCTCTAATCTTCATTGTGTTAACGCTTTTTGCAGTAAATGTACTGTAGAGAAATAGCAACCACTTTTTTCAGTCGTGAACATCGATGTTTATTGTGACAGTGGTAGACAACAAGTTCAGAAGTATACACAATGCTCTTGGATTTCAACGGATTGCAACCTGTAGAAGAATGATAACGGATGAACAGAATTTGGAGCCTCAGCAGAAATCATTCTGAGAAACAGTGGTTTGCTGACTAGTCTTGAATTGTAAAGTTCTACAAACTGAACCCAATCAAACGTGACTGTTGTCAGCAAGAACGCCGATACGAGCGGTCAAGCTGGAGAACTGCAGAACTAATCTAAGTGGTTCGTCTTCGTCTGGTGCAAGTTTTTAACTAGATTTGGGCACAGCGGAGCTACGATATGTCACGAAGAGTGACAAACCGGAAGGGTGATTGTCTACCAGAGCGATTTTGCTGAAGCGCAGCTGCTTTTCCGCCAATAACAAAGCGTCGGCTTA
>JGI24022J15233_10009481_pt1 | contig 10961 bp, 6 predicted proteins | sample Ectturendosymbi2_FD_15233 | JGI IMG/M metagenome (IMG submission 15233)
GGTTTTCAACCTATGGGCCATGGCCCAGTAGTGGGCCATGACGCTGTTTTCAGTGGGCCACAGAGCTTTTCTACCATAAACTCAACTTCTACCATAAACTCAAAATTGCGTGTTACAACTTTTCTTTCTTTATCTTGGTGAAACGTACAACCGTACATTAAACACTATTGTGGTAAAATGCTTCAAATCTGAACCATTTCTGTTAAGCAGTTTCAAATTAACTTTTCAATCCAATGACAATGCTAGAAATCTGGGCCAACACCATTTCTTACTAATTTAGTGGGCCATGAGCAAACAAAATGGGCCAACGCCATTTCTTATTAATTTAGTGGGCCATGAGCAAAAAAGGTTGAAAACCCCTGATGTAGGGTGAAAATTTCCAAATTTATTCACGAAAGTAATCGTCGATTACGATTATATTGGCAATGTAATCGATTACGATTACGATTACATTTCATTTTTGGTCAGTTCACTCGATTACGATTACGATTACTCAAAAAACTGTAATCGATTGTAATTGATTACGATTGACAATTACGATTACCCCATGTCTGACTATAACAACAGATAATGATGCGCTTTTGCAAGTTTAGTTACAATTCTGTAATAATAATGGGTTTATTGTCGCTTCTAACGTAATAATGTTGTTTTCCCCAAGAATATGGACGATTTTAAGCTGATTGCAATTCAGCGTGTGCTCCTATGAAGTCGCATGAAAAATAAAACCGAATCAACATTTTGTGACTACTCGCCGGTCATATGTGCTGAAGGACGAAGCAGAATGGCTCTTGTAAGAAAAGGCGCCTACCGCTAACCTGAGGCTAAATTATTTTGCAGTTGCAAACGCAGGAAGTATATAGGTCAAAATAAAGTCTAAATTCATAAATAATAAAGTCAAAATTTTAAGTTTTTAAATCAAAAAATTGGTTGCCCTAGTAATAACTAAAGTTACACCTGATATTTTGATATCATTTACAAAGAAAAAGAAAAGGGGTCCAGTATAAGTGTTGAGAAAAAAGGCTGCAGGACCTCCGAATAAACACCACCACAACAAACGATGTGCTTTGCAGATACATATGTTCTTCTGTGATAAGTTCATATCACGGCCATTGCGCTGATCCACAAAGCTCCTTCTCAACCTATCCAAACTTCACTTTTTTAAATTAGCGGGATTGACCAAGTTTTCTGTAAAAGTGTTGCCACTGTGAAATTACTGAGTTAGATATGAGTTCAAATTGCTCCTCAGGCTTTTCGGGAAAGCTCAAGCTCAAGCTCAAGTTCAAGTTCCTCAGATTCTGAATCAGATGATGACAAGCAAGATGATGTAACATCTGACGTAGAAGAGCCTCCGATTTCAACGTCTGCGGGAGTAGTGCAACTTGGAAGCGAGAGTCTGCAGGTCAGTTCCTCTGTGCTTTAAGCATTTTAATTGTTTAATTTGGTATATTTTATCAATTATTGACGGACTCATTTTCACTCTGGAAAAAGTGAGAATATTATTAGACAGGGGTGNCAAACTATTCGGCTTGTTGGCAGAATAGTGGCCCGTTGAAAGGGTTCATGTCATTGGACCAGGGGTTGGCAAAGATTTTCGGTTTATAATTAGACAAGGAATTGGCAAACTGTTTGACCTACTGGCGGCATGAGGCCCGTCAAAATAGGCAAGCTTTTATTTCAGATTGACTGCGACTATCTTTTGCGCTTCGCACACCGCGTCCTTCGCAACAGGCACAAAGGAACGTTCCAATGGCTTCCTTGCCATTGGAGATGTTATGCTTTCTGTCGAGGCGCTGCCGCATGTAGCAGCCGTGACTGCTACATATCTAACAAAATTACCTTGAATTGTTCGAAGCTACATCAACAAGGAAAAACTAATGTTTGTGTTGTTTACATCAAATACCGCGTTTGAACAGACTTTTCAAGAAATATCTCGCTTTCCCCTGACTCATGTCTTCAGTCAGTGTTAAAGATCAACACAAGCAACGTGACACCGAGATTAACTAATTAGTAAATGGCGGCAGTCAGGTTAATCGTTACCGTTGACAATTTCTTACTGCTGCAAGTCACTTTGTCTTGTTTTTGATTGAACGTTTGTGTTGTGTTTTGTAATTAATGTGCATGCCTAATGCTGTAATTGCCCACATTCGCCGTCAGTCAAAACCAGTGTACTGCTTTAATACGTGGTGTCAGTGACCGTCAGTTGCTTCGTGCTTGCGCAAACCAGCCCGTGGCCTGGTAGTAAGTGCGACCACTTCGGTGCTGGTAGGTCTGGAGTGAGTTCGACTCTTGGCAGGGTTCTACCAGGACCTTATAAATTGGTACTGTAGCCTTCTTACCAGGCGCACGGTGTGTAGAAAAGCTGCAGGGAACACAACCAGAACACAAAACAAACCGAGGCAAATGACAACAGACATTGCAGAAACTCAGTCGTGGCGCTACGAGACCACTGTAGCCATAAAGCGCCACCATAACACCATATAAATCCAATTCGTGCATGCGTGTCTTCAAGAATAAACTTGTTTATGCTGAACGCCTCCGAACACGACATGGTGTCAGAAGTTGTATATTTGCTAGACCGCAACGAAGTGAAGCACCATCCATGGCTTTGCAGATATCGCCGCCTAAGATATTTCGATATTTCCAAGCCCGAGAGCTGGCAAGGGTGGATCACGCGCTTTGAAGGCTATTGCTCCATTGCAGGGTTGCGTGATGCGGAAAACGTCGCTACTAAGAAATTAAACACGTTGCTCCATCTGCTTGGTGAGAAAACCTTCGTTACACAGCCGTTTTCAGTTGCAGCTAAAGGTGGCCCAACAGAGCTTCAAATGGAATTGATTTATTTGCAGCGAAACGAGTTTATTAAGAGAAAGTTTCAACAAAACACTGCTCATTGACTTCTAGTGCAAATATGTGCCCTCAGAAACCTCCTCAACCTGAAGAAAAACGCAGCACGGCTGATGTCTTTGCTAAGAGGATGAAAAAAGAAGGGATTGATTCTCCAGTGACTGAACCTACAGACTGGTGTTCTCCGATGATAGTCGTCCCCAAGAACAACAACACAGTTCGCATTTGTGCTGATTTTTAAGCTTTTGGGTCTTTGCAGAGAACGCCATATTTGCCCACAGTTGACGCGTATCTTGCTAAACATTCGACTGCTCGTTATTTTTCATGTCTTGATGCGTGCAGTAGCAAATATCGCTGTCAAGCGAACCACGACTTATTTATACGATAGGCCGTTTCTGCTTCTATAGGCTTTCCTTTACGATAAATTCAGCACCGCAACACTTTCAACGACGCATGTCACAGGTGTTGGATTCGCTTCCAGGTGTGTGTCACACGGACGATATTCTCGTTTATGGAGCGACTGAGCACGAACACGACAGTGGGTTTACCACTGTGCTGCAACGCCTGCAAAGCGCAGTTAATACTTTGAACGCTGACAAGTGCAAATTTCCTGAAGAACGTACTGTTCTTGGGTCATGCCCACGGTCGACATGGGAGTCCATGCTGACCCTGAGAAGATTAATCCAGAGGTTTTACGTCACTGCGTCCCTCGCGTACAAACGGTTGTGTCAACGGATTCTACTGGATTGGGAGCTATGCTGTTACAATACTTTGAATGTAATTTGTACCCTGTAGCTTATGCGTCGCGGTCGTTGACTAATACTGAGCACAAGTATGCCCAGTTAGAGAAAAACGCATTAGCTTTTACCTGTACGTATGAAAAGCTCAATTTGTATTGCAAGATGGCAAGTTATTGTCCAGACGTGCCACAGACAACAGTCTTTAATCACAGTCTTCATTGTCTCTACACATACAACGTTTTCGCATGCGACTGATGTGGTTCCAGGCAGCTGACTTGCTAGTGCCAGTACTTTATCAAGAGTGCCGATCCTGTCAACTGACAGTTTCTGTTCACAATTGTTTTAGAGTTGTTTGTTCATTAAGTGATCAGTTCTCTTCTTGCAACGTCGCACAGACTCGACGAAACCCGTCAAGCCCTCGAAGACGATGAGGTGAGCCAGGCTATTATCAATTTCTGCCCGAATGGTTGGCCAGGAAAGGTTAGTGATTACCTGAAACCTTACTTTCGCTGAAGGTCTCTTGTTAAGGGGCTGTCGTTTGATCATTCTTGCTAAATTACGGGATGATGTGATCATTACATTCACAGTGGCCATCAAAGAATTGTGAAGTGCCACAGGTGAGCGTTCTCATACGTCTGGTGGCCGAGAATCAACGATGATATCGAGAATTATGTCTTCAAGTGTCACGTTTGTCAGAAGGAAAGAGTTTTCTCCTGAGTCACTTAGCCTCAGCCCTACCGGAGCGTCCCTGGCAGAAATTCGCCAGCGACCTGTTCTACTGGCAAGGACAAACGTTGCTCGTTGATTACTTTCCCATGTTCGTCGAACTTGCTCCTCTAAAGAAAGATACGAGTGCGTCGGAGGTGATCGAAGCTCTCAAGCAAATTTTCGCTCAACATGGGAACCCCGACAAGCTGGTTTCAAGCAACGGACCACAATATTCCGCCTATGCTTTCCGCATGTTTCCCTCGTCCTACGATTTTCGTCACACGACCAGCAGACCCAAGTTCTCTCAGAGCAACGGCGAATCGGACGCCCAGACTATTAGTGATATGCATAGTGCATTGCTTGCCTACCGAGCAATTTAAGTTTACAGCCCGGATTTAGTCCGGCAAAACTTCTAATGGATGGAAGCTTCGTACAACCGTTCTGATTACAACAGCTTTGTTGACTCCCGACTGGAGTTTACGGACATTTCAGCAGAGGGAAGCTACGCTGAAGCGCTCTAATACGCATAATTTCAATCACCGCCACAGAGTGAAAGATTTGCCACCTTTAGAACCGCGCACCTATGTGTGGATTGGCAACGACAGGGACGGTATCGTAGATTCACGGTCCGAGCATCCTCGTTCTTATAATGTTCGAACGTCTAGTGGTTCGTTGTGCGGCGAAATCGCCTCACTGGATTCCTGCACCACNGTACCAGATCTTGTCACTGACGCGGGTCAAAGCGAGTTTTACCTCACCGCAGTGGTCGATGTTGAACAGTGTTGATTGCTCGCATGCGCCTTAAGTCAATCAAAACCAGTGTTATTCTATAACACGTGGTGTTTCTGAGCGTCAGTTGCTTTGTGCATGCCTGTTTTCAAGAATAAACGTGTTTATGCTGAACGCCTCCGAACACGACAGTTTTTCTTTCGAATATTGCCGTAATAATTGTTAATCGCTCCTTCAAAATTTATACATGTTGGCTTTTTTGCGTATCAATTATATCTGATCTACGACGCAGCCTTTCAAAATCGTGTATTTCTGAATGGGACCTTTGCACTGGAAAGTTTGCCCACCTCTTCGTTAGATATGCAATTCAGTCATCTTGAGCGACCTAATCGCACTCTCAAAAGTCCATACGATACAAATGGAGGAGTAAGCGCAAGCCTTTGTAGTCTACACGGAACCCAGAATCTCCGAAATTGATGTCAAAAAAAATAGACGTGAAGATTCGAAACCAAAACTCTACACTCAAAGTGAGAATTTGTTGACTACGCAAAATTTTTATTGCATCTCTAAAGAAATAAAGAGATCATTGACATTTCTGAAGTTCAGTTTTGTCGAATTTTATGCACTGTGCGATCTTTCTTACTTTCTGTTTACGAAAAGACACAACATACAGCGCGAACAGGTTTAACTGCGGAAGCTTCACCAAGTCGAATCGATAAAGCTCGAGACCGAGACTTTGAAAAACAGGTGTTGAGACCGAAACCAGGTGCTTCATACATTTGAAAAACAACGGTAAAGGCAAGCCTTCAAAAAGCGAAAACAATATTTTATGTCACAATCATCAACTGCACAGTTTATCAGTAAGTGTTCTATAACTTCGCTATGGTTATACGATGAACGTATATATGGGGTAGGGAATTTTTTTACCTGAGCGGTTTGACGTGGTATGTTGTCTCTGATCAGGCTTTCTGTTGATTGCAAAAAGAATTGCTTTCAGAAACATTTAGCCTACGTACTTCAGTATAAGAATCGTGAAGTAAGCTTAGAAAAAGTTCAGGAAAATAAACCAACCGAAATACCGAGTTGCTAAGATTTGGTAAACTGAACGCAATTTTGGTGGTATATCTAAAACTAGTTTAAATCGTTTTTTCCCTGGCATACGTCACAATGACATCAAAAAAATGCGTATAAATTACATTCTTATATACGTTGTGCAGTAACCTTTCCAACAATGTCTATCTTATTGATATAGTTCCTTGATTTGTCAGTTATGGAAAAAAATCACCCAAAAGGTGGTTTCAGAGCCATCGTAGTGACTTTCCGTCCAGGGTCAGTCATTCGATCAATTGTAAGTACAATTAAGTCGCTCTGATAAAAAATAAATACATATTTGCAGTCGGATTCCAGATCTTCCGTATATGGCTCCGATTTTGATGAAATGGAGATGAAATTTTCTGTGTCAGCGCCGAAATTGGCGAAAGGAAACATGAGGACGGTCGCGACTTTAATCCTCAGGTATATTATATCTTGCCTTTGGTGTGCACAGAAAAAGTACGCAGTTTCGAAATCGTGTTTAGTAGAAATTTATAGATTGAACTTGTGATGTTTATGGTGCTTTGACAATATTATGACTGATTCGCCTTTTTTAGTAACGAAATAAACGAAATACTCACATTTTTAAAAAGATTTGTGAGGGAGATAATGATATTGTTTGGAGAGATTTTTAAATCGAACATAAAGTAATTGCATAATATCAATTCTTCCTACTTGGCGAAAAATTGCATAAGATTGCATAAAGTGACCTTTAACCCAACTTCGCTGTATACCGTGAACGGGCCAGTTCATCGTTTTTGGAAAACATCATGAGCTGTGAAGACCCAGTAGGGTCTGTCGCTCCTAATAATAGCGTTACTTAAGTTGGGTGCTAAGCAGGATTGAAAAATGTTAAAGCAGTGCGGCTTATTTCCAAGAGCGACTTACAACACTTTTTTAAGATCGCTTCATGCGGTTACACGCAAAGGCGGCTTCCAATCGAAAGAGACAAACAATCAAATAAATCCGATAGTTTTGTAGAAACTATTGCAAGGACTGAAGAAAAGAAATAAAAAACTTGCTTCTAAAATTTGTCCTAATAGAGACCATCGTTGACCGTTAAAAAAATATACTCTATTTGATTTTGAAGCTTTAGGTTTACAGTGTAAACCACGGCCACTTTTCAGCTTCGTAAGGTAAATTACTGGTCGTTGGAGGATCACAATATCACCACAAGGTTCTGGAATTTCAGGATAGCAAGATGTTTGTCCAACGTCGATTACACGATGTAAATGCCGATCAGTCGTATCTGTCAGAACATGCTGGCTTTGACAGTGTTTAACCGAACCTCGACCTGTGACTGGTTGTATGATTATCGGCAAGAGAGCAAGCAGAGTTTGCTACGAATACATGCGCAGTGATCCCGTCATTTGAAACAGTTTTCTTTCGTTTGATGTTTGACATATACCTGTTTTCGATTTGTTGACTGTATGCAAGGTATAGCATTGTCTGACCAAAACAGCAGGTGAAGCAGAATGGTCGTACAGGAGATGTCGCTATTTTTTATGAAAAGGACAGAAGCTAAAACAAGAAATGTCCGATCACACTTCTCTCTACAGCATGTGTTTAGACCTCGGGTTCTTAAACTGGGGGACGTGAAAGGTTCGCAAGGGGGAAGCGAGTATGGAAACGGCATATTGAAAAGCAGTATAATGGCAAATAAATTGTTGTTCTGTTTTTTTGTGTTTGATTGTGAGGTTAGGTGAGGCGCGGGCGTCAGTGACTAACCCGAAAAGGAGCGCGACTGAAAAAGTTTAAGAACCTCTGGTTTAGACAATCTTGGAAAATCCTAGGTATGCTGATATGTCATATGGTCTTTGAGAATATTGTCCCGCAGCTGGTATTGCAAGATGGCTATCACTTGCATAGAAACTACAAATACACGAAAGTGTGACATTGTTCATTGCATCTGTCCGTATTCAAGAAACCCTGGCGGTCGGGTTCATGTTGTGAAACCCCCGAAAGTTGCTTGCATTGCGACTGTAAGTATTGAGTTCACCTCACTGACACAGTGGATACACTTTTAGACAGGTTGTACCGTTTCTCAGAAATGTCGTACAATGTATAACCTAAACTTTATTTGGTTGTTGGAGTGTTCGTTACGTCACTTGACTTTTTAGCCACAATTTTTACAAAAAAAGAAGTGAACTTCCGTACATTTTTGGCGTAACTTGTAATCAGCTTTAACAATTTAAGAAAGTGTAGTGTCTTGCTTTTTTTCTAATATTGAACTGCTGCATCATTAATTTTTCCAAGTTGCTGATGGCAGTCTGGTGGCAGATGTTCACAAGAATGCTGCCAAAAGAGCCAAGTCAGTCGATACCTTTTATTAAGTATTGATTTTTGACACAGGGAAAAACCATTGATGAGATTGTTGGAGAGCTGCGAAGTGCTGGTTTGCAAGGACAGAAGTGCAAGGTCAAGAGGTCGTCAATTTCACCTCGCCCTATGGTTTGTGCATGAGCGAGCTGTTTTTGCATGCTACTGTGCTGCACGATTACGTATCGCCTAATTTGAAACACACCATTTGCAGAAATCAGCGTTGCTTATGACTAGGGCAACCAATTTTTTGACCTAAAAACATAAAATTTTGACTTTATTTTGACCTATAAACTTCCTGCGTTTTCAACTGCAAAATAATTCAGCCTTAGGTGTTGTGGTTAACTCAGAAGCATATTCATGCACCATACTTTGAAATTGAAAAAAATTGGTTGTTTAATTTTAGGATGATATATTGATTAGTACGTTTAATAACTACAGTAGAGTCAAAGCTGAGAACACCATAAAGTTGAAACACTAAGCATAATTGATTGAGAAGTTACCAAACCAGGCGACGACGTTTCTTGCCTATACCACGCATAGCCTTCATACATAATATTCAATCGTGCAGTAGCGGGCAAACCAACATTATTATGACAGAAGTCGCAACAAAGCCACTATATTACAGAATTGCAATAAACTTGCAAAAGCATGGCAATATCTGTTATTGCAGTTTCATTAAAATATTAAAATATCGATGAAGAGAAAAAACTGTGCTGCAAGATAAGTGTGACCTACTGATAAATTTTGGCCGAATGATAAATTTTGACTTTTTTTTACCTAATAACTTGGGAGTCGTTCATGGTATGAGCGTGAAATTTGGTTTGTGGACGTTTCATAAACTTTAATAAAGGCAGGAAAATTTTTGACTTTATTGAATTTTGGTTGCCCTACTTACCACTCTTGGCTGATGCAAGTCTATATTTGTTCAAATAACTACAATATTTGTTCAAATAATGCTCTACCGTCACTCCTGCGTAACTTGATATAACCAAAATTGCGCCATGCTATCCCGTTTGTTTAAACGCCATATTTGCCAAAACGAATTTTAAGTCGCATTGTCCTGCCGGTAAATCACAGCTGGAAAAATGTGATAGCTGGTACTCTCACCCAATGGACTTTTTTTGGTAACTCGATCTTTGTTTGTGGAGGCGGTAGCTAAACCTGTAACTTGCTTCAGCACTTCACTCAGACATTTTTTCGGTTTGTCTCCAACTGGGATTCGTTCGCCACTTTGTCATCGCTGTCATTGGCATGGTGCAGTGCTACTCACGTTCTTTTGAGATTTGTGAACGTTTTTTCAGAGTCGACCGCCAACAACAGAGGCAAGTCCAATGAAAGCAAAAAAAATATCTCTGACCTCCCCTCCTCCCCGGCACTCCGAGGATGCGACGAAAATGTACGGTTTCACTGTGGATCCAGGTTTGTATTTTGATTGGTTTATTTACTGTTTCATATGACTCAGCCACAGGCCCGTAGCCAGGTTTCAAGATTTGGTGGGGCACGCTACATTTTTAGGGGGGCAAGATTTTTGCTTTTACTATATGTTTGAAAAAAATTTTTCTGGGCGCGACAAAATTTGGGGAGGCACTGCCCCCGAATTCCCCCCCGTGTCTACGGGCCCGCTCAGCTAATAAACAGAAACAATAAAATAGCCATTATGCAAAAAAGTAACCATTTGTCTGCAGAAATTAAAACAAATGAAAACACAATGGCAAAATAACTGATCATTGTAAACAAAGGGCATCACTGTGACACATAAGATTGGTTATGGACCATGGTGGTCATCTAGTCAACCAACTCCATTTATCACTTGATGACAAGTGTTGAAAAACAACAGTTGGAAATAAAATAAGCACAGTTAGAAGAAACAAACAAACAAACACAGAACATGGTGAAGAAAAATTACACAAGAAGAGAACATGCTAATGTACATGAAGGAGTGAAACTAGTTTAAAAGAAATTACAAAACATTAAACTCAAAAACTTCTCTAACTTCACATAAGCTGAAGCACACTTTGAAAATTTGTTTTCGAAAAGACCTGTTTTTAAAAACCTTGGAGATAACAAGATCCCGTTTCCCTATGTAATTGTTGTTGTTTCAAAATAGCTCAGCTGTATCCCTTTGTGCCTTTTCCAACGATAGAGCTAATTTGCAACATAAAGTTTTTTGATAGGCGTCGTCAGAGCAATCGCAATTTGCCCAGAAAAATTGGCGAAATTCAATTGCAGCCATTCAGTTCCTAATGAGCCTTGGCATTTTTCTCAAAAGCTTTCACCAATTTTAGTCAGCTTTTCAAAAATGAACAGATTGAAATTTTATACAAAGCTGCAAACAGTGAGCGGCTTGCTACTACATTGTCCGTGCGTTTACGAAAAAATAATAACGGGCGAGTATTTTGCGACTGCTCGAACGTAAGTTTATTTGAATTGAATTGAATTTATTGACAAACAGCCAATGAAGGCAGGCCAAGGCCTGAAGAGCTCATTGGCAACGCAAAAACACAGAAAAAAAAATGACACACATAC
>JGI24022J15233_10009482_pt1 | contig 10961 bp, 5 predicted proteins | sample Ectturendosymbi2_FD_15233 | JGI IMG/M metagenome (IMG submission 15233)
ATTTAGCATGACCTTCCCCAACAGCTAGCTATTAACATTTCACAAACTATTAACATTAACAATTGTTCTGCATCCTTTTCTTCACCTCAATGTCTACAAGTTCATCCCATCACCGCTCTTTCCCGAACCCAGAGCAGTGACTCTTATGAGTCAATAAAATGAATATAGAAACAGGTTCTACTCGAACGCAGACCATATCAGACGCATCAGAAAAGCACGTGATGTCTCAAAATCAGGCGCATGCGCCGAAAAAAGGCACAAGCAGGACGCATGCCGTGTGCATATAGCTTTAATTGTATCTTGCACAAACTAAATAGCGGTTATAGGACTATGGCTATAGAAGAAACAGAAAAAACTATAGTTTGCATAAGAAACAATCTCCAAAATATTGCAGCAGAAAAATATCCGATGCGAAATGTTATCTTCATAATGCTAACAGTGCTGATGGTGATCTTTCGCAACAATCAGAAAATATTAGACGATCTATCGTTGTCGCCTCCGCACCTTCGACGAAACTGACACATTCAGATTGCTTTCCACAAATTTCGTCTTGGACCATGTCCTACACATCTTGCCGATCTAACCCCGACGCTGTTCAGAGACCTAAGCTATCACTCTCTGCGTCATGGTATGGACGTTCAACTTCCTTCATGTCAAACCGTGTTCTATCATATTTCGTTTTCCGAAAAAGCTTAAAGACAGTGGAATTCTCTACCTACATCTGCTAAACCACTAGGGTCAAAATTTATTTTGATCCAAAGTGACTGGTTTTAATCTGTAAAGAGATGCATCAAGTACTGCATTTTTGTGGAGCGAATCCGCGTGCCACGCCCTGGTTTTGAATGTTTCTTCCGGGCCACAGTGTGTTGAAACGAGATAACAAACATCATTGCTTGTGCTCGTGTGATCCTCCGAGGACTGAGTGTCATATTTTGCTCCATTATGACTTAATCACTTCTTTACGTCAGGTTATGTTAGCGTCTGCTCAAAATATTCTCCTAGAAAAACACATATTCACTCCAACCCAAATTAATGGTCTCAGTCAAGCCTCATGGTAGGCCTATTAGATTCTTTTATTTGGTAGCGACAAACCAAAATGCTCCTCTTTGCAGTTGTATGATGCTGTGTGTAAGTTTCGTTCAATTGCTTTGGTGTAGTTCTATTGTCTAGTATCACCTTTACGTTCTGCTAATATGTTGTTGTATTGCTTCTGGTACTAGCAGATAGCATTCCAGGCTCTGTCCTGTCGTCGATTACCGTAAAGCAAATAAAACAAACAAGACAAACCTTTGCCCTTTGCCAAATAAATATTTGACAGTCGTTAGTCAAATTGTTTTGTTCCTATTAGAAAACATCTCACTTCAATAATACACCAGCGTGTAAGTCCTCCATTTCTCCAAACAGAGTGAAAGGTGAAAGGGCTAGCCTGAAAGCATTTCATCACTTCTGCGAAGCACAGTAGCAGAATCAGCCAACAGGAAAACTAAAGGATAACGTTATATTTTTCTCATTTTTTTAATGGAGTCGTTTCTTCCCGCTTGGAAACAGGCATTGGCCTAGGCAAACTAGAAATAATTGAACGAGGTCCGTTCCCTTGCAAGCACAAAGCAAGTTATGTTGTTGATTCCTGTACTGAGGTTTCAATGACGAGTATGACTAAGGGAGATCTCGCTCTATTGGCAATGCTAGACCAAGTTTAAGCAAGCTCTTTGCGCTTCATGTTTGCTTGTCTGGTGCAGCCAGCGGCGTACGCAGAAATTTAAACGGGGAGTTTCATTCAGTGGCTTATGGTGGTAAAACTTGGGCGCGCTGTCTGTGACGTCGCAATTTGAAGTCATATTCATTTTTCCAAACCAACGCTTTGGCGAAGTTTATTGATGTAATATGCATGCTCTTCTACGGCGCGCATTCTCTTATTTTATGTGTCACTGGACTGAATATAAACTATCAGCGCTCGGAATAAGGATATCGGAGGAAAATAAACTCAACTCTACCAACAGGGCTGCCAGATGACCCGTATTCGTCAAATCAAATGCATTAGGTTGATTCAGCGCATACACTCTAGTACCGCCATATATAGCCTATATCCTCGTCCTCTTTCATGTATTTGTGTGTTCCTTGATACTGCGATGAATGTTTAAAGTCTAGCGCCTTCCGTGTGGAAGTAAAGACGTTAAAGACGTTACACAATTTACTTTAATTTAATATTTCACGGACTTGGCCGGTATTTTACTGTTAACTTAGCAGAGGCCGGAAATAAGCCGGTATTTCAAAAACTAGTGCCTGAAGTTGGTATTTTGAAAATAAATAATTTACAGTAATTGCGAAAGGAGCTAATGCAGATCTTCTCGAATTATAATGACTCCATTATTGTACTGACTCCAGCAGTGAATCACATGTCAGGACAGTCACTTCCGGGAAGTTCATATAAGGGCGCATTGTTGCTTGTGCCTTAAGAATACTGATTGTCACTCCGTTTCCCCTCTTTCCTTTAACATCTTCCTTCGTCCAAACGTGAACATTTCTTTTGGCAATTGGTCGTGTAACTGACGTAGGTTGGGTTCTTGTCTGAACTACTACCGTAGGCTATTGCAGGCAGAATTCAGGAAGATCATAGAAGTGGACATGACGACAGTAACATTACATAGACTAACCAGCCTTTCACAATCACACGAGCTGCATTGAATAGACGCATTATTTTGTCAGCGCACTACGTCTGGCTCAAGCAACGGCCAGTGAATCAACCGAGAGGTCAACTCTCAGCCAGTCTTTGTGGTCCAGAAAATGAGGAATTTTTGTCAAGAGTTTCAGGTGAGCTAGAAAATGTTTGTTGCAAACTGAAGAGAGTGTAGCACGCGAGAAATGATTAGTGTTATGGTGTTCACACATGAAATACTATCGAAGAAAAGAAAATACCATCAAGCAGTAAGGAAAGAAAAGATGCAACATGCAAAATTGGAATTTTACAAAGTGCATTATTTTTTTGGAGTTTGAGAAAATGCCTCCGTTCACATGAAGGTGATGTAGGCTCACATAATTAATGCTGGAATTGGAAGCAATATGTGCAGCGATTTGTGTTACAGGCAAATTTTGCCTGAAACAAGTATTTTATAAGTACTATACCTTTATACAGCTCTGCTGTACAGAAGGCTAAGCCTGAAACAGGCACTGCTGTACAGAAGGTTAAGACTGAAACAAGCACTGCTGGACAGAAGCCAAACCTAGAAACACGCACCAATCTCGAGTCCGGTCAAACAAGATTCAAAACGACTTCAACCAATCAGAGCGCTCCTTTCGATCATCCGATCCTGAAGCTAGTCAAGAAAAACGTGACATACAGACGTACAAAGCCTCGATAAAAACCGTTGATGATGCTAGGCGACCAAGGGCGGTTAAGTATCTTTCAAATATCCGGATCAACCAATGATAAAGCCATGACTTAATGAGATATAATTAGTAACCAATCAAGGCGCTCAAACGCAAGGGGAAAACCTGAGAACTCGGGTATAAAAAGACTCGAATTCGTACCTAAAAGACAGTTGAAATTGATTTCACTCGAAAGCAGTTTCTCTCCTTCTGTCTCTCAAACCTTTAGGTTTGGCTTCGGAAGTAAAGCGACTCCTACCTTCGGCCTGCTGACACCAGTCTCAAGGCTCGGTTAGGGAATGTATTCGTTCCTTCCTGCTTGACACCGAAAACCAAGAAGGTAGAATAGAGTTTAGGGTTTTCATTCTTACCTTCGGCCTGATAACCTCAGGCTCAAGCCTCGGTTAGGGAATTTATTCGTTCCTTCCTGCCTGACACCGAAAGCCAAGAAGGTAACCAAGAGTTTAGGTTTTACGACTGGTTAAGTCTTCGCAGGATCCCGCCAGGCTAGAAAATGGCTTGTCCGAGATAATCTCTGCCAAAATGGACGGCAGCAATCAGCTTGTCCGGGTTAATCCCTGTCAGTCGATCTGGCAATTCACTCTATACTTCAAAATATTCTAAATTTTGAATAGTTTTTAAAATTAATATTTACTTGTGTGTAACGTAAAAGGAAAAACTGTGACACCTACATCGCAGCCCCAACTGCAATTGTAACACAGCTTTGCAAAACAAAAGTGTTTGTTGAAACCTCAACGAAACATGAAGTTATTGTATGAATCTTGATTCAGTCATTGGGACCACTTTCTTCAGCCGTTCAAGGTTTTATCTTGTTCCGCTTAGCGACTCGGGAGGCCGTATAGAAGGTGAGCACTGCTCCTTTCCATGCCGCAGTGGACATTTCCACACTTAAGCGATTCCCTTTGAAACACCTTTAGGACGCGTACACATTTTAATGTGTGCCCGATTCTGCTCGGCATGTCGGTCACATCTTTTCGTGACCCTCCTGGATCGAATCCAGCTTGGCAGTAGCTCCATTAGAAATCTTTGAGCTTTCTTCAGCTCAGCCCACCTTTGAATGAACGCACAGAAAGAGTGCAACTTATTTACACGAATATTTCCAAAATTTTAATTACATGTGCATAAAACACTTTACATTTAAGGGTGTTACAAATTTTAGCTAATCTGTTATTATAAACGTCTGGAACATTTGGTTTCCGCAAAATTCAGTCATACTTTGTTTTTTCCCGTTCATCTTTAGTTAACCACCTGTGAAAGCTATGACAAAGTCATTGTCAAGATACAGTCCCAGCCAGAAATAGTTGTTACATCTGCTGAACAGACTGTTAATTAAAAAGAAATTGAGTCTGAGTTGCATCTTGAATTGCTTCAATAGGAGAACCGATCTGGGTGGACCGTTGATCTCTTTGATCTCTTATCACAATTTGTCAAGATTCAGTATTAATAATATGAGAGCTACACAAGTGTTATGATGCATCACTGAGTAATCAGAGATAAAAAAATGTTGTATTATGATTGCAGATTCTCGAAAAGAAACAGCCACCTCTCACCTTCACATTCCTGTCAGTTAGGTCACAATAATTTTTTCATCTATTGTAAGTCTGATATCTGCACATTAGCACCATACTGAGACTATTTTAAATAAAATCACCGATCAGAGTTCTGCCATTCCAATGTCATTTTTTTCGACACACTTCAATTTCCTAATTGCATAACTCTCTCAGCGGCCAGGCAATGATTAAAAACAAAGGCGGGATAATTGCTGCGCTCTGCGAAGCCAGCAGTGCCGAAAATTAAGCACGCAAGACATGCTACGAACTTGTTTCTGGAACCATTCGCAGACATGACAAAACACTCGCGGTTTGCCCCGTTTGCGTTCAAGAGCGCGCATCGTCTCAACACAACCATCGAGAGTGTGCTTGCGTTTCTCATGAATCGCTGTCTCACGAACGGACAGTGGTGCACAGTGTTTACATCACTTTATTTTGAATTTTTTCATAACGATTTTACATAGCCTCTTTCCTTACAAACATCTTGAAAATTCCTATATTTTTATACATGTGAGTTGTAATACACTCATTTCTTTCAACTTTCTAATTTTGATAAAAAGGCGCGACACTTTTTAACCCACATACTGCGTAACTTTAGAACTTGCCCAAACTATCCGCAAAGGCAAATATTTCATTTCTCAAATGATTTTTTACAAACAAAAACACAACTTCCTACGTTCAGTGTACGTTACTACCAGGCTAATACTTGAACATTGCACTTTAACAAACCTTCCATTAGACTGCATTAATACTCACACCCTTACGCAAATTTAATTAATTTTTTTAATCTCAGTCTGCGTTAAAAAGTATGCAGAAACGATTTTGCTCGACACAATCATTAAACAATTTGCTAGAAATCGCACAAAAATCATCATTCTTGAATCAGATAAAATAAATTTTTCTAACACTATACATTTAAGTCTTTTTACAATTTTAGGGATACGCCCCAATATAACTTTCTATGCTATCACATACCGAAACCTCTAACAGCGCATTCGCAGGTTAAGCGGAATTTTTTAACTGTTCCCTTTACTACCCTTGTCAACAGGGACACATTTCACTCTGGCACGAGGTCATTTTTTCCGACAAAATACTTAATGAGCGATAACCCATTTTAAAATTCTCTTTGCGAAATATGCAATTCAGATAAACTACTTGTGCAAAAAAGAACTCATATTGATGTCACGATCCAAATGTAACGCTACACGCCTAGTCGACACCCGGACAGCTTGCTCTAAAACTTCGACATTCAAACGCAATACCATGAAGCGTTACGAAATCGTTACGACTTTTTCATGACTTATATTTGTTCAGCGGTTCAGCCGCTGACCGCGCTGTAGCACCTTCAATGCGTATTCTCATACCAGAGCCATTTCTTGTCATCTGTTTCAACCTTAGGCACATTTTGTAACTTGGGCGCCAATGCAACACTTACTTGTCAGTTAATTGTTGCAACATTTCTTCACATTTCTTTTGGTTCAATTCATTTATTTTATTGAAAATCTCCTAAGCGCAACGTATAATCCGATATAACATGTAGTTTTAAAACCACATCTTTCCTGCCTACCGTTCCAACACATACCAGCCTAATCTCTGGTGCAAAATGTAGGTCATTAGCTAGCTATACAAAATTACAACTTAGCTGATCGCTATAACATCATTTCTACAAAATTTCATTTTTTCAAACCCCAAACACTATTTCCTCAAATTTTCATTCACTGCTAATGTCACGTTCGATATCTAACAAGCAAAAATAAACCTCACAACGTATCATCTTTACTCAGGATATTTAGAAAACTACTACCAAAGTTGCAGCTACGGCATGTTTTCGAAGCATTTCAAAAAAACAAACATTGCTCCACACCTAATGGTTTTGCGAACTTCATTCATCAGCCTTCTTCAACGCTGACAGACCCTTTCATGCACCACTTGATATACAATATTTCGAAATGATCACTAACCACATCAATCAATACAGCACAACGCACGCAATTTTTATTCGAACTGAATACTACATCAGACGCTTACTGTACCTTAAAATTAATTTCAAGTTTTCATACCACTTATGATGCGAACGTATGGCGAATATTGCCTTCACAGGATTTTCAATACCTTCCACTTCGGTAGACGTCGGAAACATCTGCCACCATCATTCCATATTTTTTTTAAACCGCTGAAGACCACAATATTTTTTCTAATATCGCAATCTCCACGAGTTACAACTTCATTTTTCACTCACTGCATAAAAATATTTCAAACCCTAATATAGACAACAAACAAATTATACTCCCACCACTTGTGGAGTTACATGTCGACATTTCCAGGCACTCTTTTAACAAGGAATTGTGTTTACTTTCCAGAGGGACCAAACAATCTTCTCTGTCAGCGTTTAGTCTCACCTTACGAAATTAACTTTCACAACTGGAGTGCAACTCTGCCTGTTGCACACATGCGCTCGAAACACCATAAAAGCACCTTTGGCAGCTCACAGCAATCACTAGTACAGACAACGATTTTCTGTATTTTAGGCAGTTTTCATACGCACAAACTTCTAGCCGCCAAGTAAACACACTACAGCCAGGTGAATATGTAAATAGATCAAAGCAAACGTCATCCCACGTTTTTCAGCACTTTCATTTTGATATGAAGCTATACGAAAGTTGCATTTTTCTTTCTTTCTAGTGACAATCATGTATTCAGTTTTGTTGTAGTTTAAAGAAAGTTTATTTGACTTCAGCCAATTGTCAATTTTTTGAATTTCGCAATTTACTTTAGTTTGTAGGGACAGATAATTGTCAGAAACCATAGTTAAGTTAGTGTCATCAGCAAACATGCGGACATTGAATTCACTTGTAACTATACAATAAACGCAATAACGATTTGTGCATTGTCAATTTGTCCTCAGTGTCATATCTGGGCTGTTTGGATCAGCACAAAGCCGACATTCGGGTAGAAACTGAATGATATTTGGCAGAACTTACTTCGTCCGTAATAAATTTCTTGCGGAACCGCTGGCGATCTTCTACGGAACATTTGTTGAAAAACACTGTTCTCTGTTGGAAATAATTTAACTGTTCTCTCTCAACGTTGGGAGAGAATAACATAGTAAAACGCGCAAACGAAAAGTCAAGGATTTATTTTTATTGTAAGCTTGCACATGCCATGTCATTGCAATACCCCAATGAGCTGTCTCATTCCCCGAATGTCTGTTACCAAATGTTTAGCGGAATGAGACAACGTTGCACAAGTACCCAACGAAAATTTCCCATACTTCATTTTAAAATGCCAAAGAACTACAAATGTCCTTTTTACTTTTACGTCCTTAACCAACGTTACGTCAACAAAACTTTCCCAACAGCATTGTGATTCCATAGGGTTTTGTCATACGACAAGCTGTCTGGAGCTTTCTATTACTTACACTTCAAATCAGCTGAGTTTCCGAAAATTTTGGCATTTCGATTTGCTGGTAAATGAGTTGTTTTGGAAAGTTTTAGGTATTCATCTGTACGCACCTTGCAGTGACTTCCCGCTCTTTGGTTGGTCCACAGAATTTCATTATCTGTTTATCTGCCTTGCATAATTTTATTGTTCAGAAGCTGAAAAAGTTTTGTTTGAAATTGTGTTTTATAAGATTGTTCCTCGACCGTCAAAATGGTCATGTTTTACCCTTTCCAAAGCTGGGATTTAATCACAATGTCTCTTAGTCGAACACTCCTTTGCCCAAAGGTTTGAAGGAAAATATGAAAGATGACGATTATTAAAACGTATGACAGGGATCTGCAAACATTTTGTTAGAGGGCGACGTAAAGTATCACACAAAAGTTCGAGGGCCGGACATTCTACGTACTGTGATTTTTTTGTTAATTTTGGTGACAGCAGTGGGCAGCAGGCCGAAGCCTGAATTGTGCTTCTTGGCAGGGTGGTTGAGGTGAACGCTCTTGCCCAAGGAGCGCTACGGCAACTCACTCAGTGACCGTGGATCGAACACTCAACAATTGGGAGACGGATACTTTACCACTGAGCTATTGCCGCCACATTTTTTCAAATGAACAAATGTTTCATAAATATCTTGTTTTTTCATTATTGACAAAACGTCTTTGCGACCGGATGAAACGGCTTCGCGGACCGGGAAAATGGCTTCGCAGGCCAGATTTCGCCCTAAGGGCGTAACTTGTAGACCTCGACTTGTGACGTTACAACTGAGCTAGTGTGTTAAAAAACGGTCATTTGAGTCAGACTTGGCATAACCCAACGTTAGACCTACATGGATAACAGAAAAACAACCTCGCAAGTCTTCATTTTCATATAGAGTTTGATTTGGTTGGCGCAAATACTTAACAGATTCATGCAAGTTACTGTAGGAATAAAGCGCAAGTCGCGGAAAAAAAAAACTGTTGACGAAGTTGTTTCGTCGAGCTCCCTTCGACATTTACATAATTTTCATCTCATCATTTTGGAGTAGATGGCCGGATTGTAGTTTTTTTTTACTTAATTCTGAATGATTTCCCAAAAAAAGGGAAATCTGTCTGAACGTTTACCTTGGCCCTTCATTAAGCTAACATGAATTGAATCTCTTTCATCACTTGATGGACATCAGACTGTAATAACGGTTAGGTGCATTATACGGTAGATTTAGTAGCGACCGGGAACAGAGAAAATTAGTCGATGTTGCGTGGCCTAGTTTAGTTTCTCTTGTGTCTGTCTCGTGGCGAAACAGTTTTCAATTTGCGCAGAAATGACTGCGGCTTCGCTGGAATCACCTTGTCTCAATGCCGGACATCTGCGTCAAAATGCTGCTTCACTCCGACCACAACAAACGGCGTTCCATGGTGCTACTATGTCGATGTCAACGCAACTACCACTGTGGCACCGCGAAAAAACGATACAAGTCCCATTTGGATCCAAAAACTGCACTCCACAATAAAAAAAAATACCAACCCTTTAAGCAGTGAGTTTAATTAACCGTTATAAAAAATGCACTAAATTCTTTCTACCTACACGCCTGTCAACGTCCAAGGACCTTCAAAGTTGCAACTTGTAAAATGTTGTTCAATGTCGAGCCAGGAATTGACGCATCATCAATATTTTTGCATGGCACAGTTGTTTTTTATGCAAAACATGTCTACTTGTAATTACAAAAGGGAAACCGAATTTCTGTATAATTTTTTGTCCTAATCGAACTTTTGTATAACTTTTTGTCCTAAAACGCTAACTTTAAAACGTCATGCCGGTCTACCTGTAGATGGAAGGGAAACGCGCGCTCTACGTGGTGAAAGGATTTCGCCCCAAAAGTCCCATTCGTTTCTAATTATGCACGCAGCGCGTTTATTCAATATAAGTTCGTTGTAACCGACGCTTTAACTTTTCAGTTCAAACTTTCCGATCCAACTCTTCCCAGCGGCCATACTCTACGACTCTCCCAGTTTCATCTGAGTAAGTGGTTTGAATATTAGCGTTTGCGCAACCAACTATCACCAACGCTGTTCTCACTTCTGTCAAGCTTTAGTAAAACACCCAGCGTCACTTCCGAAAATAGATTGAGTTGTTAAAGTTTTAATTATTGTTTGCAGTCGTTGAAGAGATACGTTAAATTAATACATGTAAACTGAAGATCAGCAAACGCAAGTTTTTACCTGATAAACTGCGAACTGCGACTGCGCTACTAACAGGACAGTTAAAAATCAAGTGCATTATATCTGTTCAGAAACGCGTTCAATTTTGAGATTTTTGCACTCCTTTTGTCAGTTAATCTCAAGGTCAGTAAGATCAAATGCTTAAATGAATGCTTTACAGAAGGTTTCCAGGACGCTGGAGAGGAATTTTGCCAAGACATTTTTTAAGGTTTTGTAATTGGTTGAATCTCCATTTAATCTCTTCGCATATACTTCTTACGTTAGCGATAAAATGAAGATGATTAAAGGGATAAGGCGTCTTTGAGTGTGGAAGATCATAAAAATATTATGGGCTGCTTCAGAACCGTCGCCAGAAAGTCGTCAATAGGGGGCCTTTGCTCTTGTGCGGGGG
>JGI24022J15233_10009483_pt1 | contig 10961 bp, 8 predicted proteins | sample Ectturendosymbi2_FD_15233 | JGI IMG/M metagenome (IMG submission 15233)
AGAAGTTATTTTAGGAATGGGTGTAATTTGTGCAATTTTTAGAAGATTGGGAAATTCACCTTTTGCCATACATTTATTAAAAAATTCAGATAACCATAAGGATAAACTACTGGTAGAAATTTTTAAAAACTTTGCTGGGATGTCATAGGAATTAGATGTTGTTTTGCATTTTAGTGATGCAATTATTTGTCTGATTTCATTAGCACTGGTTGGTGGGAATGTACACAAATTGGGAATGACTCGAGAAGAAGTCATTGAAAGTTGCAGGGGGAGGGTCAATTTTGGAAGATATATTTTGCCAATTTTGGAAAAATGTATATTTAGTTCTTCACAATGGTTTTGATTAGTAAGATCAGTATTGTAGGTTTCGGCACCTATTTTGCTTTTTTTGTTTTTGCAGAAATAATTTCATTAATATCTTTCCAGGTTTTTTTGACATCATTTCTACAGTTTCCAAATTTTGATCTGTAGTAGTTTTGTTTTAGGGATTCTTTGAGGTGAGTTATTTATTTCTGTAAAATTTGTACTTGGCTGAAATTGATGGGTTGTATGTTGATGACATTTTTTTATACAGGGCATTCTTTTTAGAGATAGATGTTAGCCAGAATTGTAAGTCTACCACAATTTTTTCTTTGATGAAAAAATTAGGTAGAAGTCCATCAGGTCGACATTGTAAATAATCAAGACAACAATGTAAGAAAGAAACATGACAAAGCTCCGATTAAAACCCTGCTCAGGAATCAATGGTCTGCCCCTGCCTGTAGCCATTTTCTTCTGTTAATTTCACATACTTAGAAAAATGTTAGAAACCTGTGTTTCCGTGACTTTTCCTGATTTTCAGAGACCAATGGAATAGTGCCAGAGTTATTTTCCAAAATTGTCCCTGAAAGCCTACATATAGAGTGTATGGGTACTATACTACCCACGGGTACCTGATGTGTAGGCAATTTTAGACACTACTCTAAGTTAACATTTCAATGGAATTTGAAGGGCAAAACCTGTTTGGCCAGATATGACCACCTATACCTTTTATGTGATGAGTCTTCCAACACCATGACTTGATCTGAAAAAAAAACGCATCTAACACGTGCATGATGGTTTCGACGCACAAACAAAAATTCCCTCTAAAAAGTCCTTTTTTGATGGTAACCTGCCTAAAATTTGTATGACATGTCCGTTTTGCTGGGAACATAAACTTTTGTTGCGAAAGTGATTGACAATGCACATATGGATGCAAAAAATAGTTTGGTCTGGAAAAAACGGATGTCACGTGTCCCAGGAAGACGTATGCAAATTATGGGCAGCGTTACACCCTGTTTTTACTGACGCGTATAGTAAAATCAGGATTCCTGAGGACGGTAAGCATGTTTGTGAAAACAATCGGAAATGTATAAATAAGCCTGTACTTACTCAAAATGAAATACACTTTATGTCATTTGGAGGTAATATATAAAATATCACGAAAACGCAGATTTACTTCTGAATTTATCACGAAAAGCAGAAATATCACGTAAGAACAGATTTACTTCCGGGTTGTCCCAGAGGTGTTGGTTTTGATGAACTGCAAAAATCATTAGGCTGATGCTAGTTTTTCTTGGAATTACACAGGAAGTGGGATCATTCAATGAACTTTGGATTTTCAAAGGCTCGTCGAGTTCCCGAGCAATAGTGGGCACTGGTGGATAGAGTCGCATGCTCTCCTTAATGAACATCGCCAGATAGTTGAAACTAGAAAGGTCGTTCCTGTGGGTGAGAGAACATAATAATATGCTATAAAATAAAAAGTGTAATCATTTTTACACTCAACCCCGTTTCAATCAGTTTTTCACCTCGTTCATTTATAAACAAGAACATTGAAAGGATTATTAAGGATTATGTAAATAAAAGTATTAAATTGCTTGGAGAACCATAATGAAACATGTTTTCGACACCTGATTATAGGTGGGTATAAAATATCACTGATAAAATGATGAAGGCTTAACTTCACAAACGATTTTTATGCGTTTTCAAAGGAAGCCTATATCACTTTTGGGGTGATTTTTGTTTCCGATACTATGCGTGGAAATCAACCCCTAGTAGAACTCCAGGAAACGTGTATTTGTTTTGTCTTTCAAAGAAAATAAACTAAAACATATTACTTTGTTTGTCCTTACTTGGGACTAGCAAGCGGAAAACACGAAAGAAATGAAATACTTATTAAATTGTGAACATGCAATGCCAGTTTGTTTGCTCTTACCATTCGACAAGTTCTCTGGTTTTGAGTACGAAATTCACTTCCTCACGACACTTATTTTGTAAATCAGGATATTTTGCCAAATTGTACAAAGCCCAAGATATACCTGTGAAAGGGAGGTTTACTGCGTCATTTGGATGTAATAAATCAGAAGACATTTTATTGATTTTACGTGAAGTTCATTTCCTTTAAAGCTTTTGTTTAGTTTCATTAATACACGGATTGCACAATGCTTTTCCAGAGGAACTCAGAGAAACGTGGGACATTGTGGAACACATTAAGCAAACTCATTGAAACTTGTGGCTCAAATTAGGAAAAATCCTTTCAATTTTCCTTGTTGCCATGACATTCTCTTAGAATAATTTTCTTTGTTTAATTGTTTGCTTTAGTGACAAAAATACGCAAAACCACCTAGCCCAATCGAAACAGTCCAAAACGTCGGCAAATGGTGTGTTCAGTAAAAGCAATCAGTGCGTTCCGCAATCTCTTCATTCAAATTGCCTTTTTGTTCGCTTTATTAGGTGACACACAAACACGTGAAAACTGCCCAAAAAGCTTGCTTCAGATACGGTAGTTTGTCTAAAAGCCTGGCAGCGAAGATAGTATCATGCGCTGAGATGCTCAATAATCTAAGTTTCAGCACCCTTTCAACGAATTATCAAGACTTTGAAGAGAGTTTTATTGCATTTTAGAGAAAATGGAGTTGTACCACGTTTATATATGTAATAACAAGAACATTATTCATTAGTAAATTTTCGCCGTTATCCATCAAGGCATATACTGCATTTGAGCACTTTTATGGATGGCAGATAATTTCGAAAAAAAGTCATGATTGTTAGTTATTTTTTTCGTTATTTTCAGTATTTAATTTACAAAATAATTTCGTTTCTTGAAGACTTTAATTTGAAGTAAGATTCTTTGTTAAAACGTTTATCTTACATCGTATATTCGCAAGCATGCTGAAAACGCAATTTTTGTCACCGCGTTCGATTTTCAATAAGTGCAAAAATACATTATTCTCTTATCTGCTCACCACTAGCCGTCGTGTCATGCCCTTCAAACAGAAATGTGTCCACCTCGTCTCTTATTTCCTTTTCTGTTAAACCATTTCCGTATTCGTCCTGATGAATGACATAAGCAACTCCCATTTCAAAATATATGTTTGCAATTGGATTATTTATGTTCGAAAAACTGTGCAAAACGCTCAGATTACTGCCATGCTCACCGCAAAGACCATTCCAGAGTATCAAAATATCGATAAAATACCCAACCCGCAATCATTTGCCAAAATCAAAAAAGTTTGTCTGGCTTGTGGATATTATTTGTAGTGTGTTTCCATTACAACAGTTAAATGCAACAAGACAAGATGCCGTAGTCTTGACATCTGCAGAAGCGAAAAAGTCGCAAGACTTTCATGAAGCAAATGGAATTTAGTGTGTTTGCACCACAGAGTGCATATTTTTCTCTGGCTGGTTGAAGGCCAACGAGGTCTACTGGGCAAGAAAACTTTAGACCGCGCCTTTCGCGTTAAAAATATGTTTGTTTTGGTTTTAATGAAAAGATAAATTATGGCGCAAACCTGAAGAAAATGACCAGGCATATCGCATATGAGATGATTTAAAATGTTTTTGGCCCCATCTAGCTTTTAATGTGCTGCGACGAAATGCGAACTTATTTTGCTTAGACGTGGTTGACAGTCACGTTCTGAAAAAAATGCTTCTGCGCGCAATCATGTCCAGGCGTTGATAAACATGTAAGCACTTGTTTCTTACCCGCGTCTGCAAAAGAATGTCCAGAAAGTCGAAATATTTTCTTCTAGTGGGGATGAAGTGTTCGTCATCGTGTTCTGCTATTTTCTTGCTTTTGGATTTCTGAGTTTTTTCGAGCTGCGATCGACGTTCACGAATTACCTAGGTTTACACAAAATATAGAAATGGATCACATTTTTAAGCAAAGGTTGCTATATGCAGTTAGCTTATTTTTATCCATTGAAAAAAACGAAAATTCTTCATTTGTGCCATTAAAGTAAGTGAACTTTCCTACAGCGTGTTAGCTTCATGGGTATTTGTTTCTGGTCTCCACACATATCTGCTTATTTGGCTTTGCGAACAACAAATGCATTTGTGTTCATCAAAACAAAGACAATATTTGTTCAAAAACACTTACTGCTAACTCGTAATCCTTGAGTATTTTCTGCTGAATGTTGGTATATTTGAAACTGATGATAACTTCATTTAATTACCTTTTACTTCGTCCTTATTAAGGCACTGATCACCAACCATTAACATAAATCTAGTAAACAGTACCAAAGCTACTTCAAACTTTGTCATCAAATTTGATGTCATGTGTGGGCTATGCACGATCCAAGGTTTATATATGCACGGTCCAAGTTTTATTATCGATCATTCTGCGAAACGTATGCTACGTTTCGCACAATGTCCGCAAAAACGCGCTGGTATTGCCCACGATGCGCCATGATGCAATAAAGGTGTTACAGTTTTTTCCAAAAAACAAGCCAAAATGCTACGTAGTGCAAATAAAGAGAAAAAAACTTTTTCGATGATCCTTCAGAAAGTTCGATGGCTTTGTGAAACCTATAATGAGAATACAAGTTAAGCAGACAGATATATTATTCTTTGGACTTCAAAAACTAGCAAACAATTTAAGCAACAATTAAGAATATTTTCATTTTTGAAATTTTGATGTGTCACATATAACTACAAAATACCTTCATGCGCCAAAACAAATTGGCATCTTACATTTTCAGCATGACTATGCACAATATCAGTTGCTTGTTGGAATAGTTTTGCGTAGCCAAAAAGCCAATAAAGAAAATCCCACAGCAGATATGGTTTGTCGAAGCGAACAACAATCAAATCTGTCAAATCTCTCACCGCCTTGATATATGGGTGCTTTGAACTGAAATAGAGTTTTATGTTTTAGTTTCCGAGTTACAGTAACATTGCTTTAAACCAGGGTTTCTTAACCCGAGGTGCTAGCACTCCCAGGTGGTGCTGAAATCAAATTCAGGGGGTGCTGGGGAAGGTCACATATGTGCCGGTCAAAGGTAAAAGGAATATATACTGCACTTGTCTTTACTTTATCCTTATGGTAACCAGGTGTTAGCCAATTATAAGGGGTACTGGACTGCTGATGCGTGAACAAAAGGAGTGCTGAGGTAGAAAAAGGTTAAGAAACGCTGCTTTAAGCGCTCACTTCTGAAAAGAGTCTCTTGCAATTCAAATTAAATCTAAAAAAGTTCAGGCACAAATGCAAGTACAAAAAATAGACGTGCGTAATGACAACCAATCTGGTATAGTCTGAAAATCAGTATTTATCTTGTCTTCGTTGCTGGAATTTTTTTAACTTCGAGCAAAAAGCATTTTGTGCATTAAACACATCTTTGAAGGACAGTAATATACCAAACGCGTATCAGACTAAAATTTAAAAACAAAGTGACATTATGAATGACTGCATTTATGAAAAAAACTGTTAAGAGTCGTTTGGCGAAAAAAAAATCGAAATTTGAACTTGTTTTTTGAAAGGGGTTAGTCAAGGTTTCTCAATAGGTGAGGGAAATCGAATTGAATCCAGATCGTCTTGTATTTGGCGAAGGGTTTGATAGGTTCTGCTTGAACTTAAATAAAAACGTGACACCATAGTGGGGTTTCGTGGATAACATTTGAGCAGCGTCTTTCATTTTGGAACGCTTAGGAAAGGCCTTTATTGGTGTAGGAAAGACCTCTATTTGCACACCTTAGCATGGAAGCAGTTAAAGGCTAGAACAGAGGATTTTCTTTTAGATGCTTTTCGATATTCGTAACAAGGTTATGTTTTGTGGCGCATAAGTGTCCACACAACCTGCAACACTTCCACTTTGTCGAAAATCCTCTGTTCTAGCCTTTAACTGCTTCTAGTAAACACGAAAAGCTTTTAAAGCCAATAGCAATCAGACTAACAATAATGAGTAAAATACGCATTTTCCAGAAGCCGACAACCATTGGTTCATATATAAGTCATTTTTGACAACCATTGGTTCATATATAAGTATGCTCTGCCTACAATTATATTTTGAAGAAAGTATGCAGCGCCAAAGTTTCGGAAGTTGAAACATCAACAAAGTACATTCTTCAAGAGTACATTCTTGAAGACAAGTCCAGTCAAAACTCATTAGCATTCATAAAAGGACCTATCTCACCAAAACCTTAAAATGCATCATGTGACGACTGAATGTTTCGCATTGAGGTTACAGAAAGAAAAAGAAGTGGAAACAACATGAGATAAAGCACAAATTACATATTCTGTACAAAACATACCGAAGAAAGCTGAAAGAATAGCATGTCACAACAAACAATGCAATAACGAGCTGATTATTGTCATATGGTTTGCCTTTTTTCTTGATGATTTTTCCTTCTTTTAGATGCTTTTCGATATTTCTTTTTTTGATGTTTTTTGGCCTTTTTTGAGATTTTTGATACTATCAGACCTTTTGATGATTTAGTTCTGCCCTTTTATGTCAGTTTTCAAATGTCTTGTGATTTTCTAGAACTTGCTTACTCACTAAAACTGAACATTTCATCAACTCCCACTAAACGTAATGCAAAGGTTATATAACATTTAGAAACCACTGAAGTTTATAATTCTGCTTAAAAATTATTCTAATAAATTGTGAGCAGAAATATCTGCTTCAGGTTAATTATTTTTAACTTTTTCTGGTTTTCTTCTGTGTAATTGTAAAATGACACGAAAAAGTTATCAATAATTTTCTTGTAACTGTTTGATGAAAGTATTATGCATCCAAAAATACTCTCTTTTCAAAAAAGCGTTTTTTTAGTCAAAGTGACTAGCACTTATGTCTTTTAGTATAGTATAGGACGTATCACTGTTTTGTTTCGGAACATGGGTGTTAGTAGTTATGCTTATTTCCGAACAAAATTTGACTATTCTTGGTAAGGAGATGTTGTAAGAAAAGCTATATATTTAGAAAAAATGTTCGTATGTCACATCTTTGAATGCAAAAAGGGTAGTTTTAAGAGGATATGAATGAACTGCACCAAGAATAACAACATGCAGTTGCAACTGGAAAAGAAAAGATTACATTCAAGCAAAAGTAACCATACCTTGCGTGTTGACAATCAGTTTCTGTGGACATTGCACACCTCAGCATGGAATCCAACGTCATTAAGCTCACGTCACTGAAAACTTCGATTGGTTGTCCCAACATCTTCTTCCATTTTTTCAACATTGTTTTAGCAGTTTCATTGAATACTTTTGTGTAGCTGGAATGAGATAATTTGGAAAAATACTCCTCAGATATGTTGCCATAAAATAGTTGAAACATTGCTTTTATTGACCAAGACTATTCACGTTAATCCATCCCTTCATGCTGTTGGTTGCTTTTGTTTAATTAATTTGTTTACCTACATAAAAGATTAAAATACCTTGACTGTTCATTTTTACTATCAGTAAAGTTTCAAGTTTCCACCTTTACAAGGTTAAAAGTAGAAAAGAAAACCCTTGTTGAGTTTTGATTTTGCTCTAAACACTCTGACTGTAATACTGTTCTAATTCTTAAGTTTAGCTGTACAATCAATACGTTCATTAAAAAATCTCTGCAGATTTGTTACAACTGTTGTTATAAAAGCTTTGGTATAGATTCTTCGTTTACCTAAAAGAAGGAAATGCGTTACTTTCCAAAAATGATAGATCTGTTGGACGACGATGCTGTTGTATGAAAACCTGTTGGAATTTAAAATTACAAGGTCACTGCTATTTTGCAAGTAAGCTTTGGTCGAATCTTAAATTGAAGTTGCACTATTTCTGCAATCTGAAATTGGGTACACAGTAACCTGTACAGATTGGTCGATGTGATTATAGATTTTTGAAGAAAGCTTTTGGTTGATATCAGCTAGTACATGGTTCAAAACTGCAGGGTTTTTACTTACACTTTTAGAAAAAGTGACATACCAAAAAACAAGGCGCAAAAGGCAAGATGTCCCCTTATAGAGAGAAAGTGCTGATTAACAAGCGACGCCATCCAAACGGAATGAAACTGCAAAAGCGGGCAAGCAGCTAAACCGGTAAATCACACACAAGCAGGCTCTTAATGAAATGTAGGATAGCCTACAATGATAATGCTTCTATCTGGATCACACTGATTGCAGGTGAGAACGTTTATGTGCAAAGCCCATGTCGTTTCACTGAATTGTAAGAAACCCGTGTGCAACGATAACGTTCTTCTTGGCAAAAACTATGGGCTAATGGGCCTACATGTATGATCGTAATTCCAAGTTTGTAAAAAGCTGGATTTTGACTTCACAATTGAAAAAAAACTGTACACAATTCCATCTTTGTTACTTACAAAGATCTTCTGAAATAGCAATCAAGGAAGAATATGAAAACCTTTTCTTTATTTCACAAGAAAAAGAGATTGTCTTACCCTTTCAAAATGCTAAAATGAAACGTTGAGGTAAGCAAACGTCGGTTTCTTTGCCACTTTTCTCCTTTACTCATCAAAAGTCCATCGCCAATCCAGGGTCTCAGGAATTTGTACGAGAAATTGTCTTTTGGTGCTGAAATGTTGAAAAGTAACTTACCGAATTTTCATTTCAGCGCTTCAGTGTTTTCAATCTAGATATTGAAGTCATTGGGAAAAGGGAAGCAGTACAACGACTTTACTTCAACATGCAGCTTTTACTTCCACGCTAAATGTCTTCCAGGACTAAACAATCACTGATCGGCTTGTTATTGTCACAGTTGCACTAAAAAGGAAAGACAGCTTTCCACGTGATTAATTTCAAGGAAATACTTTATTTCGAAACGTTGTGTAGTTTTGCTTGAAATGTAAGGCAGATGTCAAAATCATTCCAGAACAAACTTACCCTTGCTGTTTAGCAAAGCTACAGCAGTGTCAGAGTGACTGACGAGAAGCATAGAAAAAAACGGGCCGACCCAATGACTACACATGATTGGGAATGAAAGCATTCGCCTCAATGTGTTTGTCATACCCTTCTGATTGATGGGATACTGTGAAAACGAAGAGTAGCGTTTAAAGAGGTAATTTTGGCACTTATGTTATGAACCTTTAGTAATATGTTGACATATGCTAACGCTACACAATTTTCAGTTTTTAAAATTCACGACAGTGCCACATACTCATTCGATCAAAAAGTAAGCCCTTGTAGATTAGTTTTAAAGTGCATTGACATATGACATTTGCAAATACAATTGACCTTAAAAAATGTCGCAACATTCTTCCCCTGAATTGCTTTGAGAGTTGGCACTAACTTAGTTACCATTGAAAATCATTTGAGGATCGCGCAAGAGCTTCTGAACCATCAATCGACCACTGGAGATGCAGTGCAACCTCGTTGTAATCAACACTCATTTTCTTCTGCGTTTTCTAACAAGTCAACTTTTTCTGCGGGTAATATTGCAACTCCCGTAGATTACTCCATAATAGCCTTAAAGGTTAATGAGGAAAAAAAGAGCAAAAACTGAAGTTTAGGCTTGTTTCATAAACAACCCACAAGACGTCCTGCTGTCATGCGCTTAGTATTGTATTGCAAAAGCAAAGGTGTTGATTTCAGTCTTCCACACGCCTTTTTATCCTGAGTCAAAATACTTAAAAGTTTTTCTAGTACTCTGATATACCAGCAAGTGTAGAATTATGTTTGCTATTAACGCAATGTTGAACTGAAGACAGCCTCTCGATTTAATGCGAGCAAACAGCTGTGCCACGCTTATCCCAAATACAACAATCATTCATAAAATTTAACCCTGAATTAACGCAGCAAAATACTTAGTCTGTTGAGTCTTGCAAGTAAGAAAAACGGTAAACCTCTTTTGTGTGACCGAAGAACCAATGCTTCTTTGATGTTCCTGCTATTTTATCCAATCGCTTTCCCCTCCAAAAACTGGAAAGTGCAGGAATGACCATTACGTGAGCAAGATAAAGAAGTTTCAAAAAAATGATACAGTCAAGAGCAATTGACGCAGTCAAATACCCAGGCATTGTGCAAAAAGTGTGCATAACAAAGCTTATGGCCATTTCTTCAATTATTTTTAACTCTATTTTATGCACAGATACTCTGCATTTATATGAAAGAAAGCCGATGAAAAAGGCACGATCAAACATCTATAAAATTGTAGTTCGCTTAGGCATAAGCTTAACTCAGTAAATCAGCAACATGATTCTAAGGTTTGTGAGAGTTCCAATCAGGGCCTCTGACAAGGGGGAAGTCGGGATACCGGCCCAACCTGCAGAAGATTGTAAAGGAAATCCGGGGAGTTTTCGTTTTTCTGTTTTTAGGGGGGGCACGTTTTTGCCTCAGACAGGAAACTGAAGTTCAGTAAAGTCACATTGAAATGATTTTCCTTCAGACGTGTTTGATATGTCAAAAATTGCCTTAGATGTAAAAATAAAATCATCAATTCAATTAACATCCAAAGCGGATACGCTACCCGCACAATTTATCCGCTTTTATGTGTGGAAAATCTGCTTATCCGTCAAGATTTCGATCTTTACAGCCGGGAATGTTTGCATTTTGCATCACGTTTTCTTGAATTTTGTTGACTGTTGTGTGTTGTTGAGCTTCAGGAATCAGGACAAACGTTTGGTTTATTCAGGTCGTTAGGTCCAGGTGAATAGAATAACCCAAGGGCAGATGTATAGGTTTTTAGCAGTTTACAGTTTTAGAAAATGCGTGGCAGAGACTAAAGACTAGTA
>JGI24022J15233_10009484_pt1 | contig 10961 bp, 5 predicted proteins | sample Ectturendosymbi2_FD_15233 | JGI IMG/M metagenome (IMG submission 15233)
AAGTTTTTGTAAAATATCAAGCTCAAGGGGGAGGGGGGTTAACCCCAACCCCCTCCCCTGCGTACGCCCTTGGTCTTGTTTAGAGCTAGCTTTTTCTGTTCAGATTTGGCTTTCTGTTCGATCTCCAATGCCTTGTGAAAAGGTCCTGACTGCGAAAAACTAAAATCTACGTGTGATAATTTAGGAGCTGTGTACAGTTCAGATGTAGATGGTAAGCAATTAAACGAGAAGATTCTAGATTTCAAAATGCTAGCTTCAAGTCGTGCAACTTAAAATTATCGCGTCCTGAAGTCCTCCCGACATTCTTCGATTGCTTTCCAAATAATGTTGACGATGGAAGCTGCGAATGATCTTTCAGTAAACTGAAACTGATCCTTAAGCCTCCAGTCCTCAATGACTAACAATGACTAATATTAAGTCAGAGCAGGTTGTGTGATCTAGCTTTGATGAGAATAGAAAGAGACGAAAGAGTGAAAGCTCATCTTGATGAAATCATAGACGACTTTGCTTCAATAAAGGCATGGAAAGTGTTTTTTTAATTAGCATTTTTGTGTAATTTAACCGGTAACGCAAGAGAGATTCACGTTTCGATGGAAGTGTGTTTTTCGAATACATATTAATTATACATGACTTGCATTACATAATTATTGTGCAATTCAAATTAATTGTGTTCCATTTTAAAAGAAATTGACGTTTACAGTTGCATGTAGTTAGTTTAATTTTTTTGTAAGACACACAATTTTGTAAGGCAATACTATGACGACTTATAAACTATGATGAAGTTATTGTTTGAATCTTTTGATATCCTTCATAATAAAAACAAATGAGTATAGAAGAATGTTGTGGCCCATATGGATAATTTATATTTTATGTACTGATACGTTTAAAGCAAAAATAAACACAAATATTTTCCTTTTCAAAGCATTTATTTTCTTCATTGTTTATCTTTTGTAAAACTTGTGCCTATATCCAATATTCAATTTATTGCAAAAGGCGCACAGTTAAACTTTGCCATGGGCGCCACATTGCACAGATACGCCACTGACAGGCTGATATACATATCGGAATACCGATACATCGATCAAGCTCTATCATGAACACGGATCTGACAGGTCTGACAGACACGCACAAAACACATTTACTTAGAAGGCATGCCAGCATATTCATCACAATATGTGTGGTGTTTATGAGAGGAAAAACCACCCAGAATGCCCTTTTGTTTATATCTAGTGTGTATAAGAACAAATATTTGTAAGATATTTTGCATTCAGACTTTGCTGTTAAGACATTGAAAAAAGCAAAATCAAACTAAATAAAAGACAAAGCAAACCAACAAAATGACTTACCCAGTTTGAGTGAACTCTTGCATAACAGAGGCGATGCGCTGCACTAATTGAGTGGTTGGAATGCTCTCTTGATATTGACGGTAGTATATTTGTGCAATTTTCCTGGCCCGTGAAAGCAGAACTCTGCGAAGCAGTAGAGTTTAAAAGTCAGCAGCAACGCATACTGCCTGAGGCATACTAATCACAGTCTTATCAAGAACCATGACAGACTCACTTTTTAGCTAAGTTTATTTGTTGACATAGTGTGTAATGGTAAATTGAGGCACTCGTATATAACTCTCAGGTCGTTGAACACTTTTGATACTACAGACTAAACTAAATAGAAATTCGTTGCCAAGAATCATGAGGAGCAAAGTAACAAGGTTTTTTTTCACGATTCTGTTCAAAGTGCATAACCTGTGTTGTATACTCAAAACATTTTAAGACCCGCGTGCAATTTTGGCACAAAATCGCACCAGCACTCAACCATAGTTCACCAGCCAATTGTGCTGGATAGTTGTTCAATATAATGGGTCACAGTACAAAAAAGGTTGAGAAACCACAGGTGTAAACATAGAGAAGACAGATCAGAACATGAAATTTGCAAGTGCAACCTTGTTTATGCAAGATATGAAAACACCACACTGCAATAGTGCAGTGGATGGCATTTGTATAATGAATGAAATTCATGAATGAAGGCACTCACTCCTAATTCAAGCACATGCATACAATCCTGAAACAGGCTTGCCTAGACAGGGTACCAAATGGTTTAATCTCAGGCTAAGTCATTTGTAGGTTGCATAATAACACTATTGAACAACCGGAGTACATGTGACACAAAAGGCAGTGACAATAATGCAGAAAACAAACACTCTAACTTGTTAAGCTTAAAATGCAACGTGGAATTACTATAAAACTCAAACCTGTAATCTGGCCCCATGCCACTGTAAACCATTCCTATTTGCTCTGTGATGGGCTCAACTTTGTGAATACTGTTTTCATCATATAGAATAGACTTTTGTTTCTTTTCTGTTGCTATGACAACTCCATTCTGTGCTTTGATTCCAACAGAAGGTGAACCAGCAGTCACAGCATTTAGAGCATATTCAATCTGCACAAGCTTGCCACTTGGACTGCAACAAAGCATGTGATAAGCAATCCAGGAACTGTGACAATTACCCACTTTACACTGCACTGTTATCGGATTGACGCGTGAGCGATTCGTCACCCTTGGCTTACCTTCGTGAACGCGCTTGCAAACTCGATATTGGGGCGTTTTTACACTGCAAGGACTCAAAGATTTGCTTCGTGCGCTTGGCCTACGGTATTGCGAAAGCTGGGAATAAGTGAAAATGAAAAGGTGAAAGCTGTTTCCACTGCACAAAGGTGCTTTTTGTAGATGTAGTTGGAATCGCCGATATGTTATTTTTTTTAGTGTAGTCCGAAAAATAATAGCCAGCAGATAAAATCGTGGAGAACTGCTGGGCGATGAGGTCATGAAAACCGCGTCGCACCGTAATTGCAGTCTTCAATTGACTTCAATAAAATTTGAACAGCTTCTACAGGGCAGGAAATGTGGGTTAGTTTTTACATTGCAAAGCCACTTTGTTGATTTCAGTCACGAAATTAACTAGTCGGTTCTCTGCAGTACAATACAACAGTGTCAAATATGAGGATTCACAGCACTTTGTAAGTAGTAACCTATATACAGTAGGTAGGCTACTACTGCAATCCACCAAATTGCAACTGTAACCTATTCCATAAACATTTATGCGACATTTTATGTTACTCCATGTGTTCCATTATGAACTAAGGAAATCACAGCCACATAACTGGGATATAAAGTTCAAACTGTAGCCTATATTGAAGTCATCCACTTCCAATATTAGGCTACATATTTTGCACAGAGGTTGAATCACTCTACTGTACCAAGGTGTAATGAAAACCTAACAATCAGTATTGGAGTAATAGTCCTTCAGCCCAATATCTGATGTCTTGTAAGCTACCGAATAATCTTCCAGTTTGCTCAACCGATTCAATTTCGCTGATTGTTTCCCTAAGTAGATGCAGTTAGCCTACAGGCAAAACTATTAAATAAATTAATCGCCATTTTAGCAACAGATTAGCTTGAATAGGCTGATCTTCCACGGTAGTGGTTTTAGCATCTAACAAGTACAGAAAAGGTTGCACAAGACTTAATACAAACCATCCAACCTCTTTTCCGCTCGAATCCCTTATTATCAGATTCCCAACCTACCTCTGCTAGTTGGATTCGCTGAATCGGGTATGGTTGAAAAAATGCACGCTCAATCAGCTCTGTGAGACACTCAGGGTCGTGCTTGAGTGGTTTATGGGATTCCCAATCCAACGCAAATCCGATAACAGTGCAGTGTAGAGAAGGTAAATGTTATTTTAAATTATAGACTACTTATTTAATAAACCAGCAGACATGCGTATAAAAATGATCTTTCTTACTTTGCTGCCAGTTTCTGACAGTTAGCCACATCTAAATAAATCCCTGGTTTGAACTGACACAAAAACAAATTATCATGATTTACACCAAATATAAAAATCACTGTTACCTAAACCTAATCACTTGCAGCTATTTACATGTCTACAGCATGCCAACTTGGGCAAACATGACATGTCGTGAAACCCTGCTTCAGAGTATTGTCAGTCAACCACTGCAATGAAGTGAGATATTTATCACTTTAGCACAAAAAAACTGATTTGCTACAAAAATTGTACTTATCTTTGAACAAAATCAAATGCAACTTACCTGAACGTTGTTAAGGAAAAACTGTACCTTTCAGTCATTTTGGTTCTAAATGTATTTATACCATATATGTGCAGCAAATGGTTTAAGAAACCTATTTGAAAACTCTGCATGATTCAGAAAAAGCATTAATCCTTGGCAAATGAACTGGGTGTCTAGAAGTTTAACAATACAATGACTCCCTTCATGAACACAACTGTTAAATGCTAATATCTACTAGAATAGAAAACATCTGAAAGAGACGAATAAAACCAGAGACAATGAACCTCGATTTATCAGGGTTTTAATCTTTTAGCTATATACTAGTGTTACATAAGCACCTTTGTGGTGACTGAAATTGTTGTAACCTCCACCATCGTTTAAAGATTAAATAGCTATGTAATACTGTTGCAATGTGTAGAACACTGTGAGGCTGGGATTGTAGTACGGCAGGGTTAAATGAAGGCACAGCTATCAAAACCGCAAGATAAAAATGGAAGGGATCAGTATTAAAGGAACAGCAGTACTGCATCAACACTAGTGGTCACCACCTTCTAAGTATCTGTGGCAGTCCATATTCACCAATGAACACTGGCTCGGTTCTTAGAAATATGTTCAGAAGCATGAGAATGTAGGCCGCAATTGAATCGAATGATTTAAGATATTATTTAGTGCCAGGACAGAAGGTTTATCTAAAGAACATTTTAAAATGTTTATTTGACTAAACTTAAGCTTTTAGTTGTGTGTTAACTAATCATTGGCAAATTTCTGACAAATTATCAGTACTTGTGGTGTAGTGCTAGAAAAATGCAAATTTCCTGGGAATCTAATTTTGATTTCCCATGAGCTGTCATGGAATTTCCTGAACTTACTTTCCACTATTGTTAAAGTTTTGCATATGAGCTGCACCTTCAAAGTTGCTGTCTTTCTAAGAGACTTAATACATTGGCTGTCATAAAACTCTTACCCAACTCACTCATTTTGCATTTTAAGCTGCGTTTTTGCGAGCACCGACGTCTGAAATGCCCTGTAATTTCTTACGGTTAACGCAGACAAAAGGCAAGGAGTGATCAAGACAACCAACTCCTCTGCCTTATACAATGCAATAGCTGACAACAGAAATATAATATAATACAGTAAATACATGTTGTGGTAGCATTAACGAGTGAAGAGTGATGTCACTTGATAATGAGTTCTTGAATTATGCATCATGGTGCCACAATCTTTGCAAAAGAAAAGCGGGTTTATCAGCACAACACCAATTGTTAGCTGAAGTTTGGTGTCAAAGTGTTAACATTACATTCTAAAGCACAGCAAATGTATACGACAACTAGTTTCCCAATAGCAGGTAAGCAATTGCCTGTCACTACACTGGGACAACTACAAATTAAGCTTACATACTATCCACATATAGTCAATTTTATGCTAGTGATGTGACAGATGGTTCATGAACACAAAACACTATGTTCTGAAACATTCAGTTACTTTGAATGACAACAAAGAACTTTATGCCAGTGAAAAACTTGACAAAATGACACACAAAAAGCTTTACCATCAATTGTTTCCAAACTCGCGTCTATGACATAAATGTCAAAGCAGGTTCTTTCAATTTATCCGGTCCACTACTATAGAAACTTTGTGCATTTGTGATCACACATCGCTAGAGGTGAAGTGCCAAGGTTCACTTTAAAGTGAAAGTTCAATGCCTGCATGACAACGCTGTCACATTTGCTGATGTTGGTCCATTACAGCATACGATTAGTTCATCGCTCATATCTTTTAAATCTTTCTTGTTTTAAACCAATGGTCTCAAACAAGTGGCTCACATGTGGCCCATAAGGGCATTTTGTGCGGCCCATGATGCTTTTCAGGAATTTTCAAATAATTAACATTTATGTGATTTAGTTTATTCATTGGTGTTCAATCATAATTCACTTATCCCTATATAGTGATAGTGCAACCTAGTATCAGTAGAGTGATCTCACTAGGTGAACGCTATTGCTGGTTGCTTTCCTGCTAGTTTAACGCCCCGAATTGCCATCTTTCCCTTGTGTTTGCCTAAGTAGTTCAAGGCGATGCAGATACCTGCAACACTAAACCCTAACTCTACTCCAGCTATGTCCAACCCAAATGGCTTACTGAGCCAAAAATTATGTCACTGTCTTACTCAGGGTCACACATTGAATGACATCTTAATGAGGGCTGCACATTGAATGGCTTACTTTGATCGTGGCTAACGAAATTTAGCTTAAGCTTATGTACTAAAAGGGTACAAATCCTAACTGCAATGGGAACAGGCATGATACAGTGGCACTGAAGGCCACCTATATCAAAAATGTCAAATTCAATAATTTTTGAAACAAGGACAGGTTGTCAGTGTGCAGCATATTTTGGTACAGTGAACATCTAAACTGGGCTGCACAAAACCTTCGACTGGGCTGCATGCAGCCTGCGGATTGCACATAACTGCTCTAATCTCTGAACCCCTAAACCTAAAACCTGACCCTAAACCTTGACCTTGGCCATAATCCCTGACATTGACCTCAATAATAAACTTTTAAACCCCAGCCAATTGCATCTTTGCATACCCTACTTGTTTCATGACAACTTCAACCAATTTTGTTCAACTGAAGGCAAAATAGTCCCAGCACCGTCTTTGCATACTGAAGCACAATAGATGCTACCTAAATGCATTGTGCCACTTTGAGCCCTGTCATGCCTATGAACAGCTTGACATATCCGAAATCTTGCAGGCTTGACATATTGCATAACCTATGTACTTTCCAAAGTCTATTGCATCACAAAGCAAGTACAAGTTTTACCACACCAAACTTTTTATTAGTCATTTGTTTAGTAACAATGGTTCCATTTTAACACCATCCATGATTTCACATTCATAATTTCATATATTAATCCTACCCATGTCCCATTGTTGCACTTTCACCACATCTAACTACCAATGCTAGTCTACAACAAGCCAAAACAGCATTTGAAACAAAAAAGGCTGTGGCCACAGAACCGCCCATTTAAATTTGAAACCTTATTTGACCGCCTACTGTAATGTGATAGTAACCATGACCAGAATGCAGTAGGCTTGGTAGAAACATAGTAAACATAAAAAGATAAACCTAACCGTAGCCCTAACGCTAACCCCTAAACCGAAAGTTTGGAAAGTTTTAGAAGTAAAGAAAAACAGGTACCATGAATTGAAACGTGCAACCAGTCACTACTACGAAAACCTAAGTTGTGAAGGTGACAGGCGAACTGAAACCATTGGTGCAGTAGACCTGAAATGCACCTGCTGGATGCCACCAGGATGATGACGCTGAGTGACCAACTGACCATGTTATTCGAACCATGTCATGCAAGGCAGCATGGTTGAATAAGTTTTGAAATAAGATCCATGGGTGGTTCCATAGACAATTCCAACAAAAAACTAGCCTAAACTATCTTGCAAATTTTGAAATGACTTACTTGAAATTCAGTCTAACAAGTCAATGTCACAAACAACAATTTTGCGTATCGTGTTCAAGGCAAAAGAAGTTAACTGGCCTGGCATTGTCCAACAACCAGTTAATGCATGGCAGATCACAGTAGGCCTGCAAATTACTAATAATAAGTTTCAAAACCTCTAATCTCACAAAAATGTTCCAACTTACACAGATGTATCTCATGATCAAGGGTATCAAAAACCTTCAGATAAATCACAGAAAATAGCACAAGTATTAAGTTTTTTCTCTGTGTTTTGCAGAAAGTTTTAATGCACTGTATTTATTCAGGTATAATGTGCACCCTTAAATTTTTGATTAAAAATCGGTATAAATTTTTTTTTCACTTTTTTTCAGCTCAGACTCAAACTGAACACAACATTTATCTTGCAACATCGACGTCGTCCTTTATGTTGCAACATTTTGTGTTTTTACATCATAGAACCTAAGTAGCGTTGAAACTGCAAACAGGTAAGCTTATCTACAGCGCATTGTATCCACAGATATTACGCAGTAAAACGATATCACGCCGGTTTTAGGAAGCGCTGTCCCATTTGACAGAAGCTCTGGTATACAAAAAGAACCAGGGCTGCATTCTATATCTAGGTCATGCATCGTGCAATGACTCATCGAATTCCAGAAAAGCACAGCCGCTTGCCGAAGCTACTCGACGTCGTGCAACACAGATACAGCGGGAGTGAAAATTAGGCATGCTGCCATTTTGTAACAAAGGCTTAAAGTTATTTTTTTTTACCAAATTTTTAGTCGTGCAGTGCAAGTGTGCAACCGGGTTTTTGCACCCCAGTGCTTTGCTGAAAAAGGCTATATGAAAATATACCATACTTGCGCGTTCTCTTGCGTATGACTTGTTTATTATGCGCACCTAAACTCATGTGTCCTCTGACATCAAGGTATAAAAATCTAAGACCTTGTTTATAATGCACATCAAACTTTGCGTTGGTGTTTTTGGTGTACAATTTTGCACATTATACCCGAATAAATATGGTATGTCATATATAGCCAAAGATGTTTACAAAAACCATACTAGTGTTTAGAAAGCATATTGTGTTGTTCAATATGGGAATATTCTTTATAGTTTATAGTCATCAAGTCATTCAGTTCCGCTGCATTATACATCTAGGAGCTCCTTGTGCCAAAGAAAGCAGCAAAAATTTGACAATGTCCTCAGAGACGTCGCAAAAATAAAAGTGTATCAAGCCCCGTGCCCATAACTGTCGACAGTTTTAAACACTTCTTGAGGGCTCAGGAACAGTATATACGAATGTACAATAATGTCTGGTGTCTGAGCAGAGGACGAGTCCTGGAGAGATTTGTGGCCTGCTTTGATAAATTTTTTTTTTATCACGAAAAAGGCAGGAACGTCCACAGCTCGCTGATATAGCCTGGCTTGCCAACCTCTCATGTTTTTAAAAGATTGGCAGTGTCTATTTTACCGCCAATATTCTGTCGGCAACAGATCGGCTGGAGCTACTGTGCTGCCGGTTGAACATGGCATGACGCAATTCGAATAAAGAGGTCAGTTTGTCATGCAATTGGCGTGCTGCTTGTAGCATAGTGGTTATGCTTCAAGTCTAGTATGCCATTGCTTTTCAGTTTGACTCTCACCTAGGCGAATTCCCTTTTCTTTTGTTTTACTTTATTCATAATTTTTCAAACTTTTCCTTTATGTGTTACGTTTAGGCTTTGGTTAGCGTTTGCATTACGGTTAGCATTTGGTAGGGTTTAGGAGTTAGCATTACGGTTTCGGGTTGGCGTTAAGTGTTTGGGTTAGCATTAGGGGTTAGCGTTAGCATTACTAGTTGGGGTTAAGGTTAGACTTAGCTTTAGGCTTTATCTTTTGTGTTTACTTCGTTTCTGCCAACCCTGTTGCTGCTGGAATCTTGGCGGCAAAACAGACACTGCCTTAAATATTTTTACACTACACTTCAATGCACGAAACCAGGGTCTCCAAACTACAGCCCATGAGCCAAATACAGCTTTGAAACCGTTTCATCTAACCCGAGAAAACATTTTGTCACTAATGAAAAAATTTACTATATTTACGAAAAACTTGTTGAATTGGCGAAACGCAATATATCCTGAAACAGTCACATTACGTAAGATGTCCTGCCCTCGAACTGCTGTGTAATATTAATAGCTTATGTGGTCCCCAGGTAAAAAAAAGTTTGGAGGCCTTGCACTAAACACACAACTACAAGGTGCTTGTTTGAGAAGACAGCAGAAAAGATGTTTTGTGATATCAACATTGAGGGAAAATTTACAGCAGGTTTTGGAAAGATACCTTGGAATTGGCAGCTGAAATATTTTCCAAATCTAAAAATGCATTCCAAATATTCTACATTTGCAAGCAATCTTACAAGCCATCAAGAAATCTAGGAAGAATTTTCTAACTTCGTAGCAGTTGCAAATGTGAATTTAGCAAAATATTTCTACACTTTCGTAAAAAGGAGACAAACCTACGCTTTCTTACTTTTTCAGATCAAGCTAAATTTGAAAAACTTGATTTTTCTTGCTGACACTGATTACATTTAGAAAATCTAAAAATGGAGCTATTTTAATTTTAAGAAAACTGTACTGTGAACATGATCTTGTTTATGTTCTCTTAAACAGTCGTCGCCTACATGCATCAAGCCACAGCGCACATGCAAATCATCCACATTGGATGAGCCATTATGTCCAGTCCACTGCCTGAAAGGTTTATTTGAAAAAACAATGGCAATGTCCAGAAGGCAGACATAATCCTGGCTCATTTAAAGTTACCATAAATAACCACACCATTTCTCCTGAAGACAACCTAAAATACCTAGGTGTCCTTCTTGACAATAAGTTAAGCTGGAAACCTCATGTACAAAAGGTAAAAACTCAGCTATCAAAAGCTTGTGGAATTCTATCCAAACTTAAACATTATACATCACCACCGGTACTGAAAGTTGTCTATAACTCATTAATCCATCCCTACCTTAATTACTCAGTCCTCAATTGGGGACATGCTTCAAATGCAACCATTCCTCTCATTAAGCTCCAAAATAAAGCTATAAAAATAATAAATCCAACTAACATGGGATCACTAAAAGACCATTTCTAGCACTTAAACATCTTAAGCCTTACCAAACTATATAGCTTTTCAGTAGGCAAATTAATGCACTCTTATCATAATAAACTGCTTCCAATTCATTTTGATGAATATTTTATTCCACTCAGCTCAATTCATTATCACTCCACAAGACTAGCAACCTCGAAAAACCTGTTTTTACCTAGAGTTAACTCTTCCTCAGGAAAATGTTCCCTTAAATTTATTGGTCCAAAAGTATGGTCTTCAATACCAGACGATATTAAACTTTCAACCACCTTTACCTTTAAATGGAAACTTAA
>JGI24022J15233_10009485_pt1 | contig 10960 bp, 6 predicted proteins | sample Ectturendosymbi2_FD_15233 | JGI IMG/M metagenome (IMG submission 15233)
TACCGTATTTTAAAAATTTGGCCTCCCTTCTGGTTTCTGGCCCCTCTTTTTGGTTTTTGCCCCCCCCCTGCTGCTAAATCCTGGCGACGGGCCTGCGGAGCTACCTCTAAAATGGCCATAGCTCCGGCTCCGATCTTAAATTTTAAACTGAGCTCTGGTTCCGGCATCTTCAGATTTTTAACTTGAGCTCCGGCTCCAGGCAAGATGCCCAGCTCCAGCTCCGCAGCCCTGATATTTTCTTCAAGAAGTTTTTGTTCGATTTTATTTTCTCGTAGAAATAACAGCAGGAAAGATCAGTTTTAATTGACTTTGTAAATGATAATGGCCTTCACATTCTGCTCCAGCATTTTGATTTTGTTATCAGACCACATGCTATTCATACTGGCTGACTGTAGAGATGGCACGGGCCGCTAGCAATCCAGTCTTCGGGCCGTCCGCTAGGGGTTTTGAAACAGTCCGCTAGCAATTTTTTTTAGCAATGACGTCATTCCGGGCCGCTACGGGCCGCTGCAGTCTTCTCGCCAAAAATTTTTGTTTTTTGCAAAGTTTCATAATCTAACAACGAATATATTTTGCTGCTTTTCTCTCCATTTTACCGTTCTGCTAACGTTCCGTTTCACTTCTTTCCACGCAAATCAGTGAAACATGTTTGGAATCAACCAAAGCAACCAACATTTTCATTTATAGTCTGTCGCCGATATTTAGGTTTATGACAAGTATTCCCAAACTTTCTACGGCCATGTACCCCTTCAGCATTTCGTTATATGAGCATGTTCCCCTAAAATTTCTTATGACAAAAAGGCTGAGGAAAACAAAAAAATATATTTACTCTACCAATAAGCATCTACTGATTTCGAAAATAATATTCACTGATGTTGACCTATGTATAAATGCGAGTATTTCGAAATGAATAATATGCAAACAATTTTTCTCTTCCATTGCTAACCTCAAATGTGCCCTTTCAGATAGGAAAGTCTACCCCTAGGGGTACATGCAGCTTGGGTTGTGAACCCTTGGTTTGATTTTAGGGGTTAGTCTTAGGTTAGGGATTAAGGAAGGAGTCACCAAACTCTTGCCTTAGACTCAGAGCTGCTTCTTGGTACAGATTCATGCGAAGGTCTACCAGTTTGATACACACACTTCTGAAAATCAAATTTTGCATGATTTATCTTTATATGATGTTATCATTAAAAACAAAAATTAAAGATATTCATCATTGTAAAGAAACTGATCATGTTTATGCTATTTCAGAACAGGCCACGAGCAACCCACATGGTCCATACGGGCGACCTGGTTCCGGCAGGCACCATGTTGGTGACCCCTGGTTTAGGTTTAGTACGTTAGGCTACTAGCAAGTGTAGTGCAGCCTGGGGCACTCTTATGTGTTAGTGTCATGTTACAGGCATCGGGCAAATAAGTTTTCAAACGTGATTAGTGAAGCCCCTCTGGCGAACCTATGTCATGTGTCTATTTTGCCGCCATATTGGCTATTATGCCACTATCTTGGCAGCAAAATAGATACTGCCTACTTCATATTACGGGCCACAGGCCGGGCCAGAAAATAAGTTGTAGTTTAGCATAAATGGGCCGGGCGGTTTCATGTTAGCTCCGGGCGGGGCGGGCTGCAAAAGTGCTGACCCGTGCCATCTCTAGCTGACTGACAGAGATTAGCATTGGACTGGACTTGGATTGTACTGGATCCATACTATGACGAATTTTGTTGACTTTTGTTTGGATCCGGGCGGTAAATTGCTTCATAAATTTATGACCTGGACCGGATTTGGACTGAATTAATGGAAAAGAATTGCGACGTTTTTCTTGTTGAAAACTGTATTTTGTAAATATTTTGGACTTTATCTGGACTTGAATTTTAAATTTTTTAACCTTTTTGGACTGTGGTTGGACTTGGACTGAGTTTTAAATATCAGGACTGGATCTGGATCGCAAAATTTGACAGTCCGTTCATCTCTGCTGACTGAATGCCAAACCGGGACTTTTTGGTTGACTGGCCGGGATGCTGGGACAAAGCCTTTAAGCCGGGACTGTCCCGGCTAAAACGGGACGGATGGTATGTCTAATACTAATGAAAGATAAAAACAGACTTTGCACTTGGTGCCTTGTGACAGTTAGATCAGATAAGTATTTTCGATAAATTTTCGGTTCGATAAATTGTCGGTTCGCCAAACTGTAGGTTCGGTAAACTGTTGTTCGATAAACTGTCGTTCGATAAACTGTCGGTTCGATTTCGATAAATTGTCGTTCGATAAATTGTCGTAGTACCGTGGCTGACAACTATTGAAAGACAGATATGTGCAAGTTTGAATCGTTGCAAAAGGATGAAAGCGGAGCCGAGCAGGCAGATTCCTTGCAAGCTAGCTGGCCACGAAGCTTTTCAAGCTACAGCGTGTTTTATTGTTGTTCTTGGGTTTGGTGTCGCTGTTGATGCATTCACAAGTTTCCAAGGAGACCATTGACAACTGAACTAACCTGAGTTATGGCTGGGTAGCACTGTAATCATGCAATCCGTGCCAATAAATTTTTAGATTGGATGATTGTGTGAATTGTGATAACTCAGAAATTCGTGTATTGGCACGTGATCTATGCCGGAGTTAGGTTGCTATAGTTAGGCCACTCTTCCTTGCTGATTGAGGCAAACCACCAAAATATAAAATAAAGACCTACCAAACTTGTTAAGTTCAAAGTTGGTAACGGTATATGACTTATCAGCGCTAATGTATATGGCACATGTGGGCTCCATCCATATGTATGTAGCACATAAATCTAACAACATTTTTTGTCTACCTTTTTGCAACATTAATTCAAAGTTTGGATGTTAGGCTAAATAGCTATTGTCTTAACAACCTTGAACCCACATATACATTACCTTAGGCCTTCATATTAAATTTCACTTTTTTAACTGGGGCTGCACTGAACATTTACATTCACATATGTATGCTAGACATAATTTGGTATTTTTTCAAAAAATTTGTGAAGATCATTCCTCACTAGCTTTATCATTACTCAACCTGATATCTTTTAGCTGAGATGGATGTCTTAGACATAATTTATTTTTATACTGCACCAGTACCAGTTGATTATTTTTGCGTCTGCGACTTTTTCAGTATGGTGTGTATACATGTAGTGTATCTTTGTTCTCCAGGACTAACAAAATATTGCTTTTCACCTGAAGAACCAAAACAAACATGTGCAGTACATGAAATTTTTGCTGCTACTTTATTTTTAACTCATTAAAAGGATGCAAAAAATAAGGAAAAATGTACTGTTATCCAATTTTTTTTTTGTTTTTATGAAATAAAATGGCAATACACTTGGTGACTGTAACAGTGATTTGCTTGAGGGAACCAATAGTAAGCAATGATAAACTTGTAAATAATTGAGATAACACAGATTAAATATGTTGCATTGATTTTGAACATCAAATTGAGAAACAAAAGAGTATGCAATATATCCCAAAATGAAAAACAGCAAATGAAAGGAGTCCATGGCAAACAGTGAAATAATCCCATGACATTTTAACTGAACAAAATATTACAAAAAGGTAAATGTTTGATCATACACATAACAATCATTACCATAGCACAGATCATGGTGGCCAAGCAATGGGTGAGGAGTTGAGGTATGTACAGATGAGTAGGTGAAGCTTGCACATAGATGAGAGAGGTGAGCAACAGTAAGGATAATAAGGCAAAAAGCAATGCAGTAATCATAACATTTCAGAACAAATGTTTAGCAACTACTACTAGGCAAAAACAATATTCATCCACACAAATTATGAAGATGTAATATCATATGGTAATGTATAAACAGATTGCAAAAATGTTTTGCAGTAAACAGTAATCCAATAAGTATTGGGTACATGAAAAACAAAACAGGGTTCAAAGTTGAAGGGTGGAGTAATTTAGTTCTAGAAAAGATAATATTTCATTCATACTATCATGAGTTATGGCATATATCCACCTATTGTTCAACTAAAAGTTTAGTATCATGACATTGACACCATAATTCAGCTTTCCAATATTGTGGGCCTAAGAATTACACTGAAGGCAATGTCTGTGAGATCATAAAGGTAAACATCGCTCCGTTTTCCTCAAACCTCATATAGCAGTAAGGGTGATACTCAAAAAAGCAAATTTTAGCTTTGTTCTAATGTAGGTCATGACAGATGCATATGGCTCCCTGCATTTTTTCAGCCAGTCTTTTGTTGACATTGGTGCATTTTGGCACCATCCGTCCGTTGTTGTGAAGACAAAGGGATTGAATAAAGACTTTTCAATGTCAATCACTCTTTGGTAATATTTATCGGACACCTGTAAATACCAGAAGAATACTAAGATCGCGAAGATCACTAAGATCGGCGTGATTACTAAGAGCGTCAAGAACGTGAAGATCAGAAATTAATATAAGTAATCTTAGCAATCTTAGTGGTCTTAGCAATCTTAGTGATCTTGTCTTAGCAATCTAAGTGATCTTGTTCTAGTAATCTTAGCGATCTTAGTGATCTTGTGGTATTTACAAGTGTTTTTATCCATTTCTTTTTCATGTTGTTGATAGATGTGTGAAAGGGACTTATCAAAATAAAACTATGAAATAGGATGTGTGATCCTTGTGTTGAAGAACATTTTCTCACAGCTATTCCTCAGTCCTCTCGCAGAAATATCCAACCTTGCGTTATCAGATGTATTGACTTTGAGAAAAAATTCATTTTCATTGATTGGCACAAGTGTGGGCTCCATCTGAACATCTCTACAGACCTCTCTCATTCCTCAGAGTCTATCACTGAGTTATGCTTCATTGAAGTGTAACCACCCAGTTTGCATATTAGGCTGTGATCCACAGAGTTTGTCTCTCTACAAGCACAGTGAGTTAGGTATGCCCTTTACTTTCCATCCATATCTCATGCAGATGGCATCCACGAAGGGACGTCATTGAAGATGCTGTTCTTTTGCTACTCATCATGTTGTTATTTTGTAGCGTTTGCCACCAGGTTTCAAATCAAGCAGATAAGTTAGTTCTTCAATAATAATAAAAAATCGCCAGAAGAACTAACTTATCTGCTTGTCATTGAACATGTTTATGTCAAAGAAATTTTGACTTCTTTCTAGGTTAGCCAAGATAAGAACATTCCCACAGCTGAACAAACAGGTTTGCAAAAGCAGATTCACCTTGAGTTTACAATTTTTAATGAATTTTTGCGTCTTCATTTTGTTTTAATGTGTTCATTGCGAAGGGATCCATGGAACCTGAATAGGTCCTGAATGCCAAGCAAGCATGCAATAGGAATGATGTTCACCTTCATGATCTCATACTGCACATTGACTTTGGTCTTACCCCTAGGTTAGGTCCATAATTCTTTGAAGCTAACATGTGAAGAAATATGCTGGTGTTATGATTCATGAAGGTGCATGATAAGTTGATATATGTTATGACAATATGAAACAATTAGTATAATTTCTAAACTTATATATTTCATTTCATCAACTGACCACATTTCATTTTTCATGTACCCATTACTAATTGGATTATTTTTTATTGCCAAACTTTTTGTACACTGTTGCTATGTGAAATCTCAGACTACCTTATATGATTTCCACTTTTGCCTCCTCATCATCGTTCTGGTATGCTATATGTCATGTGGGATATATATGCAACTGTGATAATTCACAATGGGCCATGGGTAACTGTGTTGCTACTAAGTTCTTTGTGCTCTATATCCTAATAAAACTGCTTTTTGCTGCTGTTATGTGCCTCCTCTATTTTGTAATGCCATGGTTGTTGCATGGCTGTCTGCTCATAACCTCCATTGTCACTTCTCCCACCTGTGTGAATGACTAACTTATATATCTGTATATCTCACAATTCTTCACATATTGCTTGTTAACCATAATCTGTGTTATCTAAATGAATGCTGTTTATAATTCTATTGTACTTAGTTTCATATGTTTTTGCTTATTGTGGCTTTTTCTGTGGTTATTATTCATTTGTTTTATATAATCTTGTAACTTATCGTATATATCATGGGTAGCCAACCAGTCAGAGACCAAGAGCCACATTTCTTACTGTGTTATCACAAAGAGCCACATCATACACATGGGCATACCTGAACATCACCCCATCTCTTCCTCACTCAAATATATACCTTTGCTCAGTTAGATTTATTGTAAATATCACACACCAGCATGACAATGACAAAGCTTTGCAAGACACTTTTTGTGTAAGCTTTTAAGGAACCAGCCGACTGGGTCCTGCTTTCATCTTTTTGCAGTGATTCAAACTTGCGCAAAACTGTATTCATATAACTTCACTCTGCAGGTAATACAAGCAAGGAATCAATCGCAAATTTTTAATAGGAAATCAATGTCACATAACACTATACATCATCAATCCTTACATCTTAGATGATTCCTTGCTTGCAATTGATTCCATGCTTGTTTCACCTGTGGAGTGAAGTTTCTTGAAGACATTTATTGTTATGCATGTTATTTAGTGGGACTTGTGGTAATTACGTAAGAGCTGCATGAAACCAGAGAAAGAGCTGCAGGTTGGCCACCCCTGCTATATGCAATCAAGTAACTTCGCTCCACAGGTGAAACAAGCAAGGAATCTATCACAAACTTTTAATAGGAAATCGATTTCACATAACATTGCACATCGTCAGTCCTTACAACTGTAAGCAATGCTAATTAGTGAAACAATTAAAAGCTAAAACAAGTTCAAAGAAGCAAACAACCTCAAGACTGAAGTGAATAAATCACACAACACCAACTGCGACAATTAAAACTTGAAATTACGTCTTACTCAACTAGAGCTTCAAAACTTACTGCAAAAGCAACATAAACTTGATAAAGCACAACATAAGCTGTGGTGATTAACACTATAAAATACAGCATTCTCAGATAAATGCATTCACTTGAATTTTGCTTCAGTGAGCAAGGCAAAGCCACATCCATTTAAAACAGAGGTGGGAAGCCTATTTACTATCACAGGCTGCATGGATTGTGCATTATTGTTGGCGGGCTACAACATCAAGAAATTTTGTCTAAAAATTCTACCTTTATCCAACTATGAGGAAAAGTGACTTCTCGTGACTTACTATCTAAGTACCTGCATATCATGGAGCTTCGTTTTGACATGATGTTGTAATCTTACTTGAGCAATGAAAATTCTGATGCAAGTCATATCAAATGTTCATGTGGGCTGCATTTGGCCTGCAGGTGCCCCACCCCTGATTTAAAACTTGAAACAACACACTATATCATTCAGAACTTCTGCAGAACACACAAACAAAACTTGCATTTGTAGCGATAGCAACCAAGCTTCAGTATGCACATTTGAAATGCTGTGATGGATGAAAACCACAATGCCAACACGTTGGTGAAAGAGGTCAAAACACATCAATGAGTAGTACAAAGGATAGTAAAATTTATCTCATGCGAGAAAGAATCATGTTTCAAATATTAATTAGTGCATCAAGTTGATGATACCATTTATCTTCACAGTTATTTAGAGAGTGAAAATTAGGTTGTTCAACAAAATTAATGGTGTAAGCTCCATGTATAGGTGGTTTATTTGCGATACCATGAAACACTGAATAGTGCCAAGACAAGGCCACTTTATCTTTGTCTTTTTTACAATTTGTTCTGTTCCAATTACAACAGTGTGATGACCATCTCTTGGAAAATTTTTCATGGTTTGGCTGAAATATTGTTTATACACTGTTTTCCTATATGTTAATGCGTTTGAACCTGGGCTTATAATTTATTCTTTCAGTCAAGTTTTGGTTATAGACCAAATATTTTCTAAATGACCAAAAACATTAAATCAATTCGGTCATTATACCCAAAAAGGTAGGCTAGTAAATGCTGTTACAACAAGTTTCAATACTATTACGGGCAAATGACGAAAATGTCCTAGCTAAAAGAATGGTTTTGAACCAGTTTTATGTCAACTCATTCGTACAAGTGACTTGTCTACACTTTTGGACAATAAATTTAAAAAATTTTTATAACTACTCGAATTACATGTGATGCCATCATGCCAAAATGAAAACATTGAAACAAGTGCAGGAAATATTGTTTAGCAAATGCCTTTATTCTTTAAATTAACCAATATAGCAAAAGCTATTATCAGGGCAATGATTGTGTTTGAGAACATAGGCTAGTATTTTTTTAAACCAAACATAGTAAAAAATCCTGTGTGTCTTTGATGCATAACAGGTGATGTAACAGATATTTAGTTGATGAGATAAAGATTAAAAAAGCCATTTTTTGTAATTCCACTAAATACTTTTATTAGCAAAAGAGAAAGAGGTGTTCAGCTTCACTTTTTTCTGTTGAGAAAACCAGTAAAATGGCCATGCTAATGTTATAGTCATAGAAATCATTTTTTCTGATACTTGCTGCACACACCTTGTCCCTGTTAAAATGGTCAAAAAATTAAATTTTATAAGAATCAGCATTCCTGATCACTGAAACTATTTCAGTTTTTGCGTTCCACCAAAAATGTACAAGAAGACCTAATTTTAATAAATAGTGTGATACAAAAACTTGGAAAAATAAGACTTTATGTCATTTTTTTATATTTTTGAAAGTTTGACCATTTTCATTTGGTGTTTGCTAAGATGTATGTTTGTTAGGTGTTGGTTGGGTTTTAGGCAAAAGATCTTTAAATACTGTAAATATTTTAGTTATAGCTCTTGTTTCATCAGGATATTTGGAAATTTTTTATTTAACAAACACTATAGAGAAAAGTCCCCAACTTCTTTGATATAATCAAAACATAATAACTCAAGCTCATCAACTTAGCAATGTTATTGATTTATTGTTTCTTATGAATCAGCTAATTACAGAAACCATACAAAAAGCCACCTTGTTAAGACTTAACAAATTGTCAGTGGAAATCAGAATAAATGAAAACACAATGGCAAAAGAACTCATCAAGGTAAAAAATTTTCACTGTGTCACATAGGATTGGTGAATAACCATGGAGGTCCTCTAGTCCACCAACCCCATTTAAAATTTATTGACAAGTGGTAGATTCCCGAATAAGCATATCTCGTATATAAAGTTAAGAGTGATTAAATTTGTGCTTATTTGTTTGTTTCTACCTCCAGATATGTTGTTCATGCCAATTTTGTGATTCTTTGTTTTTTTAATTGATGTGGGAATAAAAAACTTTGTGTGTATCATTCAACTTTCATTCTAGCCATAATTAATGAAATTATAAACCAAGAAAGGTTGATGTTATTTATGCTCCCTTTTTTACCTTTCAATAGCAGAATTTTGTTTTCTCCAAACTTTATTAAGAAACAAAGTTAATGTGCATTCTTCAGTTTTGATCTTTGTGGGGATATAATGGGGTGTGCCGCAAGCAAATCAGTGCAAGTGGAGAGTTCAGGAGGAATGGTTACACTGCAAACACATGGAAATCTACAAAGAGTAAGTTCATTTGTTACAGTATATTCTTCAGTTTGAACATTTCCTTTTAAGTTAACCGGTTTCTGATTACAGGTTTGATTTCATTGTGATACTTGAGTTTTCTCTTATGTTTCATCATGTGTTCATCCCTTTCTCATTTCCCATCAAACTGTCAAGTTATGTGTTTTTGCTTTCTTTAATGCTAAGTTTGCATGGCCACCACAGAAAACAGTTGGGGAGTGTTTGTTTATTGTATAATTTGTGCATGTCCACTATTTCGTAAATCTAGTGCTACAGCTAGACATAATTATGCAATAAGACATATTTGGTAGATGTGAACAGGAAGATGTTTCATGCCATGGTTTTTGAACAGATAAAGACTAATGCTTAACCATGTTTTTCTATATACGGAATAATGCAGCTGTTAACTCCTTTCACTTTTGAGATTCCATTGTTGATAGAATATGCAGCTTGTTGCAAGTGATATTTCCGTTCAAGTAATGAAAGCTACAGCTTCGCGTCCACAGCTACCACCACCTCCTGTTCCTGTTGGTATGCCGCCACCACCTCCGTACACATCACAGCCAAACCCTGCTGCAAATCGAGTAAGCCGCATTGTATTTTTGCATTAAGTTTTCACAGCCTAGCAAAAAGCAACCTTTCTGATTGGTATTTCAGTACTGTGTTCCATGTTTCAGTTTGCCTTTGCTGCAATTTTTTTGTAGATGCTATGTCAAACTACATGAGAATAGGTGTATGACCAGGGGGGAATTTGCCCCCTCAAAAAAATCAAAACATTGCATCGCAATGTTGACGTTGTAGAAACTTTCCAATAATAGAGATTTATATTCTAATCATTTTGAAGAAAAGTCTTATTTGAATTTTTCTTTGCCCTGCTGGTTAATTATCTCCTTACAAGATATATTTTGAGACAGGCCACCTGATCGAAAATTTCGTAAATGATTGGTATTTAACCACAAATATGCTGGAATTCTCAAAACTTGGGAGATAGTTTAAAATGTTGGTGTTTCTAAGGCATTTTTTCATATTTTTATTCGTGTACCACTTTTTTCTGAGACAGGCCTGAATTTCGCCTCAAGAAACTGTATAATATTAGGGTACTGCTTCTTCTTTCAATTGAGCGAGTTCTTCTTTTAGCCACTGCTTCGCCGCGCTAGATTTCGGGGCAGGTGTTGAGCAGCCATTCGGTTGTTTCATCGTCCAGAACCGTCAGGCCGTGCAGTCCGTGGGAGGTCGACGGAATGGACATTGAAGGACGACATGGTCGACGGTTTGTTCTTCTGCGCCACACTCACAGGCCGCAGAGGAGGCCATACCCCATTTGTACAATCAGGAGCAGAAACGTCCAACACCGGTGCGGAGGCGGTTAAGCCGGACCCAAGCTCTTCTTGGTAGGGTCATTCCGGGGTGTGTACCGGTGTCTGGAATTAAAGTGCGGAGTCTTGTGGGGTTGTCCGCCCACTCCGCGTTCCATTGATGATCCGCCCACTGCGCCGCACGTATGT
>JGI24022J15233_10009486_pt1 | contig 10960 bp, 3 predicted proteins | sample Ectturendosymbi2_FD_15233 | JGI IMG/M metagenome (IMG submission 15233)
GTGACGTCACAAACAGCGCACACCAAATACAAATGACTACCCTATGCCGCTGAATGAACCCCCCCCATGAAAAGTTTCTGCGTACGCCACTGCTTCTTGAAATGCAAAATCATGCAACATCTGCCATTCCAAGTATTGCAGAAAGAAGGCGACACTTACAGCTATCTTCCACGTGCTGATAACAACAAGTAGAATATTTACACGACTTAATTTTTTTAGGCTCTTTCACCTGCATTGAAGCCACCTTCATTCTAAAGCGGCAGACAGGGTATTACATGATCCAAACGTACGTTCCTTCTACTCTGATTGTCATACTTTCCTGGGTCGCTTTTTGGATAAACATGGACGCGGCGCCTGCCCGAACAGCACTGGGAATAACCACTGTCTTGACTATGACGACACAAAGTTCAGGAGCAAGAGCGTCGCTGCCTAAAGTATTGCTTGGCTAAAAACAAAATGTTGCTATAGTGGATTTAACTATTCGCATTGCGAATTGCCGTTTCCTACTCGAGATTGTATTCCGCACGTGAGTGGTTCGCAATTCCCAAACTATCGTACGCGTACCACTTGTGGTATGCGAAGTTCTTCCACATGGCACGCGAGCAACTTATTTAGGTCTACTAGCAATCAAACAGAATTACAGTAAATGAATGTAAATGATCTTCTAGTCAGCGTCGTAAACATTATTTTAATTCACACCAAAAGTAGAGCGTGAAATATTCACGCCCTACTTCATTGATGTATTGACGTCTTGCTGGATTATTCTCACTGCGTCTGAGCATGATTTCCGGTGATCTGTCAACAAAGTGATTCCTCGCATCGACCAACACGCTTAGACAAGAGAACTTTGTCCATCTCAGGAAAATTGTGTTGTGCTTGTTTTGTTAATTCCTTGTTTTAATTTCAAGTTTTCAATCTCTGACTAATAACTGGGGAAAGTGTTTGATGCAATAAAATTGCGACAAATTTGCATTTATTTTAAAAAAAGGTTGCAGTAAAAAGTTCCATTAATGCACAAGCATTTTAAAAGAGTGTGATTTACTCAAACGATTTATTTACATATGATGCTTACTATTTTCAAACATTAGTTGGGGAGAAATGGCGATCTTTTGCCCACAGTTTGCGTAGCATGCTAAAACTTCTCTCCAAACTGCATGAAGTTGCTTGGCAATTTAACAATTTGGCATACAGTTCTGGGCTGATGTTTGGCCGGGTCATTTCTTCAATTGCTTTCAGGTCACTATTCAGTTCGAATCGGTCATCAAAGAGAAAAGAACTATACTGACATAGTTTTAAAGCATGTTTTTTAAATCACACTTTTACATTTTGCGCAATACTTGAAAAAATTGCAGTAAAAAGTTGCATGTAAACAAGGAAAAAGTTGCAATACAAATTCGTGGAACCAGCTTAAAACATCATACTACATAAATTCTGAGTATTTTTCTCAGCAAAGAATAAGACACTTCAAGATCTTACAGAGTATATATTTTTGCCTACGATGTAGGCATCATCAGCTCTTATTCAAATGGAAAAAAATTATTCAAATTGATTCTATTTAGGAAGCTGTAAAAAAAGTTGCAAAAACTTGCCCTACTGATAGCCCTTTCAAAGGTATTTATTAAACGTTCTTGGCTTTCATTGTTTATCTGTTAGTTCTGGAGTTTTCTAAATGTTGGTGGTACGAGAACACTGTACGAAATGTGAAAATGGTGGACGAGTCGATAAGGTTTGGGAACCACTGTATTAAGCCAGTTCTGTTTGATACGATGCTGCGCGTGTACCTCGCCAAGCATGTAACGTGAAGTTTGCAAAACCAGTTGTAAGGGCATTTCATGCGTGCAGAGCAGTGGCAACAAAAACAGTGTTGCACTACAGACGAATCTTCGGAAATGTTCATCATTGACAACTTTTTTCGTGAAGTAGCCTAATACGAATAATTTCAACTTTATCTATAAATGACTTGCAGCACAGATTCGACGCTAGATCTGGGCTTAGCCTCCTAAAAGAAAATAACAGGTCCCTCTCGTACGATGGTATGAAAGGTTAATAGCTACAACAATTTTACGTTTCGGTAAGCTATTTGATGTAATACATGAACCTTCCTTTAAGCGGGACCCCGCTCAGGGTGCCAGTACAAACTAAAAATACTGGTATAAAATGGCAAAATAATTAAAAATTGTTCCAAACGTTATAGGAGCTCAAGCGCAATTTTAAACAATCAGCAAATATTCTCAAGTTCATCTGACTCGAAAAGCCAAATTTGTTGTATTTCGAACTGTTTTTTTTCAAAAACAAAGATATTTTTTCTCCAAAATTGTAGGAGGTACACATAATTACTACCCCAAAAAGGCAGGAATGTGCAGAAATTCCGCCAGTATAGCCCTTATTGGTAGTCAGTAGAGGGCCAAAATTGCATTTTGGCTTTACATGCAAAAGAAGCAAATTAAGTTGAGACATGAAAATGTGCTATTTGTGAGTATTATGTAGTACTGTTAGTATCCGCAAGGTTTCTACAGCCATAATGGCAAAATTACCTTCCATAGGTAAAGTATGAACAACCGACGTTAACTATCGACTCAGCTTGTCTTATCAGCGAATTCCCTCATGGGACGCAGTTACGAAGCTTGTTCGTCCATCAACATGTCAGATTTGTTTATGCAAAGGAGGCCTCACGCACAACTTTTGCTTTCACACGTCAGACACGCACTGCCCTCTTCTCGGTAACCCCCCTCCCCTGCCCTTACTCAAAATACATAAAACCTATGCACATTTCGGTAGGACTACTCGACAGAACGCTTAAAAAACAGCTTTAGAGAGAATCCGCTTAATAACTGCATTTTAAGTCTTTTCAAAATTTAGTTGAAAACTGAATCACCCTTATTTTCAAAAGAAAGCAGAGCGGGGATAACTCGGTTGGGTGAGGGGCTGTGTATATTAAGTACGGTATTTTAAGTTCTCGTGCAGAAACTCTGCTGGTTGTGAAAACTTGTTTGCATACTTATCTGGTTTGGGCTTGACAACAAATTAAGTTGAGAAGGTTCAGGTGAGTTTTATTTCCTTTGCAGGTCTCGTACGTAAAGGCCATAGACGTGTGGATGGCAGTTTGTTTGCTCTTTGTTTTCGCGGCTCTGTTGGAATTCGCAGCTGTTAACTTCCTGTCGCGGAGACAAAAGAAATTTTTGAAACCGAGATTTCGCTGCGCGTTAACGCCCAAGGTATGAGCAAAACCTTGTGTAATGATATATAAGTATAGTAGGCATTACACTGGTCTGAAATGGGTTATTGCACTGCTCCAGCCGCACAATACAAGTTCAGTTTTCTTCGAAGCGATTCACTGAAAAGTGAAAATTAACGAACTAAAACCTTAGTTTGAAATTAGCTAAAAATTCGTTTCGCGTTGATGTAATCGCTCGTCATATTAGTGAATTTCAGGTATTTTCGGTAACTCTTTGCTTCGTTGTTACGAAAGTACCAGTTTCTGCTAAAATGCAGGCACAGTAAACGCCATAGTGACTTTATGGTCAATGATAGAGGTTGAGAGATATCAATTTGACTTAAACGAGTGTACCTCCCAGTTTTTTAGCTGACCTCCAGGCGACCATATTTGAACAAGATATGAAGAAGCATTCCACTGACGGATGCTCTAAAAACACACATTTGCCTTTTTCTGATGCACTTTGTGAAGATTCCAAAAATTCAAAGATCTGAATATTTTATCAAAATCATATTTTTCAATTTTAATCGGATTGTAAGGTTGAGCACCCATGTTTGGACTATGAAAGCAGACTTTCAAATAGCAGCAAAGCTCCTTGCAGAAGCAATTCAATTCAAGTTGGCAGCAAGGTGACCAAGCTGACTCAGGCTCAGAACGGGTATCGATTTCGAGGTCAGGTTTCCTGAAGTTAACTTTACAGCAAAGTTATAGAAGCGTCCGATAAAAGTTTGAACTTGAATAAAAGGTTTTTGGCGTTATGCTTTTGTTGCTTACTCTGCTCATACGAGTTTTTTTTTATAGTGGATTGTGAAAGCTATAAGTGATTTTAAAGCGCAATTCTTAAGAGAAGCCATACAAGATTTGGTTTTAAGAACCATCTGGCCAGGCTCACTGTGCAGCAGAGGTGGCCATGGATCCGGAGTGCCTGAGTCGGCTCCGGCAGGATTCTGCGCTTTTCTTTCGGACCCGGAGTCAAAAATTTGTGAAAAAACGGACTCGGATCCTGAGTCACTTTTCAATTTTGGCAGTAGCAGGAGTCTGTGTGGTCATTTCTTAAGTGTAAACATGTGAGGTTTCGGTTGGATCGATGATTGTAGCCGGAGTCTGAACAGGAGCCGGATTCTCAAATTTGAAAAATTTCCGGACCTGGATTAAAAAAAATTGGAACAGGAGCGGAGTCTGAGTCTGAAAAAGTGACTCCGGCCACCTCTGCTGTCCGGCAGTCACGCCCGGGTGTTTGAAACATGCTAAAATTTCTTTGTGGCAAAACCGTCTTCAAAATCTATTAATTTATGTTTGCCTATTATTACCACAAAACCCTAACCTGGCTCCAGCAAGCATTTATAGGATATCCTCTTGTGAAGTACTTTGACCCAAGTCCTCTTGTTAAGCACTCTGAACCAACAGCTTCTGTAAGAACTAGCCCAAAATATTTTCATTTTTAAGGTGCAAACCAAGTTTAAAAGAAATAATAACGAGACAGACTTGAAAAGATAACAGTATCTTTCAAAAATGTTTGAACACTACTATTTTTTAGCACATTGAACATAAAATATCAAGAAGTCTCCCTCGGTTACTCCCAACATGTACTGTAGTTTACAATGAGCAATACCAATCGTCAAAATTTTCACGAATTGCCTCTAACTCCAAATTTTATGATTGCTCGTTTTTTGGAATGCATTCCCCCACACAACTGCTTCATGCCTCACTGAAGAAAACGAAGGTGTTTCTGAACCTGCAAGGCTTTTGGCCACATGACAATTACATTCATAGACAAGTGATATTACTGTGCTGGAAACAGGCTCAGGAGAACCGTCTTTCAGTCCTCCGTTGCAGTAAAAGCATTTTTTTCGTGCCTACTGCATGTCAGTGCATGCCTGCCAACTGTGAAACAGGTGCACTCAGTCTGTTATCGAAGGACTTTGAATAGTTTATTTTTACAACGACTAGGGATTTTTGCACAAGATTCCCATGAATCCAAGTGTTTGTTAGCATCAGGTAACCAATTTCTCGAAGCAATTTTAATGCTTCGATTCAAAACAATTTGCACGCATTCATTCAGCAGTGTGCATATTTACACAGAAATTGTTTGCGCAATTAGTATGCCTAATGATTTTCACAAGTTTACCCCTTATAGGTAAGACTTCCGTATGTTGCTGAAAGATTGCGGCAGTCACTGGAGATTTTGCTGGTATTTGTTCTTTGGTGGTAGTATTGATGACTGCGCATAACTGCGCTTGCGCATAAGCACACTGCGTAGGCAGAAATGCTTTCGTACTCCTTGTTAACATTTAATGCAGCCCACGTTATGAAACCTTAAATGTGAAATTCGCCCATTAACAAAATTAATAATGATAAATAAGTGTAACTCAACAAATACGCTTTTCAACCTAATACAATTCTTTCATGCGTTACTCATCCTGCCTAGTAGCAAGGTTAGCGAGTTTTTAATGCTGCTCACCGAGTTAAGCCAGGCCACACAAAAACCACTTTATTTATTCTCCAATAAGTAAAAATTTTCAGTCTTGAGGGCAAAATATCATAAAATCACGTTCGTGCAACTTAGCGCTAAATGTTTTTTAAAATTGCACAAAGCACTAATGACGGAGATAAGTTTTTTTGGCTTAATATAAATCATGATTTCAATCAGTGACTGAAGTTACTTAGCTTCAATCAGTCAAAACGATCATCGCGTGACGAAAGGTGAAGCATAACAGTCCATGTAAAATGCTCACCCAATTGGTCGAAACGTTCAAGTTTACACAACGCAAATTCTATTCTTAGAAAATGAGAGACAAGCACAGACATGTCCGTTTGCTACATCACCAAGAGACGCCTTCCAGAGCTTGCCCATAGATGCGCTGCGAGTTCAAATCACCAAACGAATAGTTACTTAATTCCATTTATAATATTACTCACAACAGTTGTGCTGCGCTGTGTGCTAACATTGTAGGTGACGTTAAGTCACTCTGCGACATACGGCTTGCCGGAATCACCTCTCCCGTTGGGACTTTTGTGATTTGTGTCACTCAAAGAGTGGCAATTATTGCAGCTACACTCACCCAGTAGGCAAGCTGACTGTCACTCAGAAGCATTGGTTGTTCCACAACCACTTTCGAGCCTCTACAAATCTGTAATGCGAGTGCAATAAACTTTATACATGGGCACGATTGTGTATTGCACATTCGTGAAGTTTGAACCGGAAATTAACCACTCGAAACGCGTTTTTCACGTAAATAGCAGGCACACTGTGGTAGCTGACGATCGGTAGAACGTCACAGACAGGAACTCAAGCGTCAGCATTGTATTGCCTTGATCCTCTTGAATTGATGACTTGGGGTCTGAATTATCGACGACTTACGTTACCTGCCGTTTTGCACGACTTGAACTACAAATTTAAGTCTCAATATCAGATCTGATGCACTTTTGCCGAATTGAAGATCCAGTGATGCATTTCACTGAAAGGGAAACGAAATTCGCAGTTGGTCCAACTGGCCCGTCAAATGATGTCTGTGGCTCAGAGACAGGGGCGGAATCAGCCAGTAAGGTTAGGGGGGGGGCGATTTCTGTAATATATGGTTGTCAAGTCTCATTACGGGTTCATTATTGTAAGAGAGATGAAGTATACTTTACAACACTCCTGTGACAAAACAATGGATGGCAAAATGGCCTTACAGTGAGAATGCTGTTTTCCAAATTGTATAAAATCATGGTAAATAAAGTTGCTTTTGTAGGTTTTAGGGGGCGATAGCCCCAATCGCCCTCCCTTGGATCCGCCCCAGCTCAGAGATGAGCACTTTGGTTGTTAAAGTCCCACACGGTACTTTTGAAACGTGAATCCGTATTTTCGTACTACTCTTGGTAATCGTAATTGCACTCCAGTCTCGGTTGTTACTTTCACCAACGTAGCACAGTATATTGTCGTTTGGGATTTAAAAAATAGAACAGTGTTTCACAACCGGGGAGGAAATTTATGATTTCAAAGAAGGAATTTCCACTTTTTTGCGTGTACCATGGCATTCACCCTTGTTGTCTAGCAATTACATTTTTGTTGTACCGCGGGCATTGTAAGGTTCCAAAAATGACAACAGTAGGAATGCAACAACAAAGGTTGGGAACCACTGCGATAGAAGCAAATGAAGAATAGATCGAAAAGGACTTTGAAAGAAATTCTTTAAAACGGTGCAGTGTCGGGTCACCTGCTGAAATAATGCAAAATGCCACAATTATAGTGCCTTTGACTGACACCTAAAGATAACAAGTTTCAAATTTTGCATGGCAAAGCAATTGTAGGAAACATACACAGTGTAAATAAGTACGACTCAGAATCGTCAGCACAAAACAAAGAACTGTAATTTCAAGCAATTAAAAGCTCTGTTTAAAAAAAATAGTTCAATGGCATTATCGTTATATTGTGCGTTCAACAATTGATCTAATTTCCATATTGTAGGGCGTCTTGTTTTCAAGATTTGCATAGAGGCATTACAGAAATAATTGTCACCACAAAAGAGCATCGAGCTTTATGAAGCAGATCCCCTTTCAGCAAATAACTGTCTTTTCCTGGTACAGTAGAATTTGTCTAATTCGCCATCGTCAAATTCGTCAATTTGCTCAATTCGTCACCTCTTTTTATCCCTGAGAAGCGTTTTGTTCGGCTAATACGTCATTTGCAGTTTTGCTTTTGACATGTAAGCAGCTAGTTTAACAGGTGTGGGAATTCAAAGAAATTAAGGATCTTTATCTGCGAATTGCTGCACCTCGCAATTTGTTTATCGAATTTATACACAAGGTGCGAAGCGCGAGCCGATTCCCCATTGAGAGAACGCAGAAGGTCTTTAAAGTTGATTTTAAAGATTTAAAAGGTGTTAGATTAAATGGAGGAGTCTAGGTAGAGTAGAAGAATTAAAGAGTTTAATTTAGTAAACAACCATAAGGTCATAAACATGCATTTTACTGCAAATAAAAGCACTATGTATACGAGTAACTATGATAAAGTATACGAGCTGCTGTGACAGAGTTTTCACATGTTTGCATAATTCGTCACTTCGCCTAAATCGTCACTTTTTTGTAATCCCCTTGAGGTGACGAATTAGGCAAATTCTACTGTACTTATTACTGTGACTCTCGCGTTGTAAAACTGTGAAGGCAAATCAAGGACCAACCAACGTTGAGAGGGAAAAACCCAAAACCTTTAGCTCTTCCGGACACAGTATCATTTTTTCTACTGTTGATATATAAGTACTCTAAGCACATGATGCTACTCTCTTATGAAATGTGGTAAGATCTATCAGTTTGCTGCAGCCACTAAAACGGAAAGTCAGTTCTGAAAGCTACGCACAGGGCTGTACTTTTAAAAATTGCAGTATAAACAAAAACAAACATCAGAATTCTGTTATTGCCATTGCAGATATTTTCAAGAATTGTGGCGATGCCTTTTTTCCGAATGAAAAGAGATGACATTGGCCAAACCCTGAAACACCACAACTTATTTCTGTTAACCTAAACATCCAATTTATGCGAAAACCATATCAAGTAAAAACTGCCTGTGTTTTCCCACTCGCCAGGCCTTTCACAGATCGCAGTCTACCACGGTTATCAAAGCCGATAAACCAACCTCGCCGTCTGTGGAACTTTTCCTAGAAGAAACAAGAGCGACAGATGAAGCACGGTATTGCATTGTCGGACAAATGCCATTAAAGGTATGCATAATAAAAGTGTATTTATTCCACTTGATTCAAGTGCAAAATATACAAATCATCAATAAAACGAAATTTTGCTGAAACGTTTTTTGATCAATCTGTGACATTTCATTGTTTGCTTGCTCTGCCTGTTTTGGGCAAGTGATCGTTCAGCTCAGCAGCAGGGCGCTATCGTTTCTTGCTTTTTCAAATAGCGAAATCAGGCTAAGCTCCTGCTCTAGCTCTGTGATGGTGATGGCAACCTTTCTGCAGTGCTTGATTTTCAGGACGAAAATGCGGAGCTTAAAAGAACCTTGGCTGCTAGCAACAAACGACGAGCACAAACCATCGACAAGATTTCCAGAATTGTTTTCCCATCGGCATTCCTTCTTTTCAATATGTTTTACTGGATACACTACTTGGTGAGATTGCTTGTGGTTCAAGCAAACAGAAACGAGTCCTGGTGTTTTTTTGCTCAAAGCTTAATCTATTGTTTTACTGTACAACGGAGTCTAGAACTAATGAACGGAAAGGTATTTGCAACTAACTTTAATCTCACACAAATTATACACAGTGTCCTGACGTCCGGTAGTTTCACTCAAAATGACGCCAATAAGTTGCATAACCCTCAATGGCCTGTCAGTATCTTGTAGAATTTACAACGATAAAGTGAAACGATTCTGCAGCCACCTGTTATTGTTTACGTTGTTTTTCGCCTCTGAAATCCAGCAAACATCAAAAACGAGACACGTTCGTTTGGAAATTGCAACGCGTATCAAAATTTTAAGATTGCGCTACAGAGGTTATTGAGGATACCAAACGCTTCGCCTTCCTCTTTTCAAAAGTGTTTGAGAACCAAACACCTTCCCTCTTTTGAAAAGTATGTTGGTCTAATTGTCATATTGAATTTGTCAGGTGCATCATTGTCAGCGAGATGTTGCGCAACGTATGATAACTTTTATGCTAAAAAAAACGTTTCGACAACCTAGACGTGGATTGGCAATAGTGACAAACTTATAGCACAAATACAGAGCATTATATTTAGTACCAAGTTAGGAAGATGAAAAGCAGTTTTGGACACAACAAAGACGACTTTCAATCTGCTATAGACAAAAGACAACACCATAAGAACCCACTCGACTTGCTTTGGGCTAGCAAAGGCCAATAAATGAACGGAAATACATATTGTACCTGATCCGGTGTTTATCCTTAGTTTGGATAATTCCATAGTGATATGCATAAGTATTTACCCACTGGTTGAGGCAAGCCGCAGGCGTAATTTTTACTCATACATTTATTAATTCACCAAATTTTTCTCAAGAAAGTCTTTTTTCCACAAAATTTTCGTGACTTTTTTCTCAGAAAAAAGTAGATACACTATGAGAAGATGTGCTTCGTACTGTTGCGATCGGAAATCCTGAGCGGCATGTGCGCAAAGCTTTGCACCGCGGCAGCAAGCAACAATAGAGATCACCCGACGACGAGATGACTCTATTATTGCTTGTTCAGGCCACATACATATATTTTTGTTCTTCGCACACATCCCGTTCGTGGTGAATCACACAATCAACGCTACACCACCGGAGAGGTTGCAACAACATCCCCTCCTTTTTACAACGAACCACACCGATCGCACGTTCTTTGTCTGAACCCTGGCACGACCTTCACATCCTGGTCACAGCACCATTTTGTTGCGATCGGAAGTCCTGAGCGGCATGTGCGCAAAGCTTCGCACCGCGGCAGCAAGCAACAATAGAGATCACCAGACGAGATCACTCTATTATTGTTTGTTCGGGCCACGTAAATATATTTTTGTTCTTCGCGCACATCCCGTTCGTGGTGAATCACACAATCAACGCAACACCACCAGAGAGGTTGCAACAGTACGTGGCACGCAGGGGCGGAGCCAGACATTTTCATTTGGGGGGGCCACTGGAGGGGCCAGTTTTGCAACAAGGGGAGCTGTCGATGGTCTGTGAAGGACTTTCAGAAAGAGACCTACTCCACCTTTAAAAGGATAACTTCACTTGATTGTACAGCGTTCAACGTCACATCATTATGTTTCGCC
>JGI24022J15233_10009487_pt1 | contig 10960 bp, 6 predicted proteins | sample Ectturendosymbi2_FD_15233 | JGI IMG/M metagenome (IMG submission 15233)
CNNNTTGAACTGATTCTACGCCGATGTACGAAACGTAAGTTGCAAAACCTTCGTTCAACCAGATCTCGTTCCACCAAGCACATGATACAAGGTTGCCAAACCACTGAAAAGTTTGTACAAAAGTCTGTAAAGTTTTTCTTGTATAAAATATATATGATTTGCTTTATTTCTAAAACTTTGATTGGAAGTAAGTACATTTGCATCAATTTGAAGGTCTCAAAAGAAATCTGTGTTTGTTTGATTTTTAAGAACATTTAGTGCGTCGTTTCACTTACGCCTTTAGCCACTGTCATGCAAGGTTTTAAATCGATATAAAAAGTCGTTAAATATTTCAGTGTTGACCTGATGAGCAAGTTCGTGTCCAATTATTGACGTCACAGAGTATTTATTCCAGATTGTATCTATAGCGGGATCCCACAGGAGATAGGGCTCCCTGTAAAGAACAAGACCCCAGTTTTCCATCGCGCCCGAATTGAAATCTGGCGCTGCCAGTTGGTCTGCAAGATAAAGAGATGGTTGCAATCTTAGTGCATGCAAGGAATGGTACATTGTGCGGCCAGGAAGATCATCCTGCCATTTACCTCGACAAAGGTTGAAACTCTGATCGACACAGTTTTTGCAAGGTTTTGCAAAGAAAGAAACACCAATTTGCTGAACGTGTTGCCCTTTGAGCGTGTTACGACTCTTAAATTAACCATGACCTGGTTTATTAGGTTTGTTTTGCGCATTCATGCCGCTGTTCTATGCACATGTTCGTGCGTAAAGCAAACACAGTAAAAACTGCTCGCAATTTTTATACGCATTACATGCAACGAAATGTGCTCCGAAATAAAGTCTGTATAGTGTTATAAAATATTTGCTCTCATTACGATCGTTTACCAAAGAAGCATCACCTGCAAAGCTAGACCAACCTGAAGCAAACACAGAAATTCAAGAAGGGTTGTGATCTGGATCTCGAATTCAGCTGGTAACAGGCTGCAGGTTTGCACATCGAAAAGTTACAAGTGGTAATGAATTAAGTGTGTGCGTGGAGGGTTGGTATTAAAGGAAATCGATCGGCATGCTACTTTACTTCATCTTGCAATGTAAATCTCAGTAGCATGATAACTGCCTTATCAAGTGTTTGTGGATCTATTTTCTTCGAGAAAATACAACGCTTTCAAACTATCACAAGTCATTTCAAAATTTAGACAACAAAAATAAAAATCTTCATCGCCATGAAAGCACTTAAAAGACCAAAAGAGACCGTGTCGGTCTCTCAGCATTCCAAAAAACACTGAATGTGGAAATACATTTTAAGTAGCACTTCTAGTAAAAACCCTACAGGCAATGCACAACAGTTATGCAACAGTTGAAAGCTGTTGTTAAACTGCAGTTAAAATAAGTGGCGATTAGGTAAAAATATAAAGAACCAAAGCAGCAATGCAGACAAGTATGACATATGAGACATGTTTTATCGTTTGTCATTGTTGAACACACGTTAACTTATGACAACAACACTATGACCAATCATTCGGAATACATTTTAGGATAATAATCAGCAATGGTTTTTCTTTGGTGTAAGATGAGTACTTGCCCCTGAAAGCATTCAAAGTATGGAAACTTACTTTAAAGAATCTTTCTTAATCACTTTAACACCATTCTGGTTGTATTGCCCTCCAAGCAATTCGTAAACAAAAGGGAGCAGTTTCCAAACACACTATAAAGAGCACTGCGAATGAAATGTTAAGTAACTCTCCTGAGATTACATATCACATGCAGTGTTGTAACTTGATCGTTCAGGTTTGTTGAAAATCCAGTGTTGAACGCAATGGCAAAAGATCGTCCCTTTTAACTTTGATACCTGATTTAGGAAGATCGTAAGGTATGTTGTATTTATCACCAAGAGCAATCAGCTGACGGGGCGTGACGTCAGCGGCGTAATCTGCGTCACCGTTGTCGACAGCTTCTTTTCGGGCGTATATTCTTGTCTGAAAAATAAACAAACGCTGACACATTGCAAAGAAATGTCTAATTCGTTAACTTTGAGTAACAATTCGTCGAACTGAATATACAAAATTGTCAAAATTAACAAAAGCCAAGACCACACACTAAATATCCAATGTCCTGTGATATGCTTCAGTTCAAGAAGTGCCACTGTATTGCAAGGACCATTAAGGATAACCTGATTAACCTATTTTTTAGTTTGTCATGTGTAAAAGTTATGCGCATCCTGTAGTCTGTGTTACTGTATTTTTTGTAGTTCTATTCATAGGAAATTATCAAACACATTTATAAACTTTCAGTGTATCACGCATCTAGTGTTTAAAGCTTACCTGCACTCCAGTCGTTGTGAAGGTTTCATTATATGTGAAGTCACAAACGGCAAATGCGAGCAAGTAGGTGGGCATGATTGGTGTGATGGCAAAGACCGATGCGTTCCACAACACACCGTCAATCTCGCTTACCTACAAAGAAGCACACATCCTGTTAGGAGATTGTCTTGAACCCAGAAACATCAGGGCTTGTCAGTAAGCTTTCGACTCGGTTCAAGTAAAACAGATTGTTTTCTGGATTTTGCTGAGCATTGCACATGAAATCATGAATTTGTGTTTCATTATCTTATGCTGGAAGCACAGAACAGCAAACAGATTTTGTTCCAAAAAAAGCTTGCTGTGGTTGTTTTCTGAACGGAACTGATTATGTTTGGCAATTTTTTTTAATACGCAAAGCAATCATCAGATGCTTCAACATTTACTTCGTCACAACTTCGTATAAATTTCGCTGCAGATAACATTTACTTTCTCACTGTGAAGTGAATGCACTGAATTGCGGGATTATATGGATGACTTCACTACGATTTTGATTGGAAGTAGAAATTTCCAAAACACCCCTAAAATGGGCAACACTTTGGTTCTTTGTCTTGCTTAATTTTTTTCAACAATGTCTAGTGTAATTACTTCGTACGAAACCACAGGCATGTTGGAAATCCCATAATATCCTTGATCGTTCCTGTGTCTGAGGATGATGTCAAACGTCGCCTTCAGACCCGGTTCGTCAAAGCACGGAAACGTTCTTCGCGCTCCTATTGTCTCCATCTGCGTGACTGCGATCACCCTGAAAACAAATCAGCTTGAAAAACTATGAAAATTCCCAGTATCAGACCAATTCGATTTTATGTTCATTGCAAACGCATATTAAAAAATCATTGAAAAAATCTACAATCAGTAAAAACAGTGCAAACGCTGAAACGGAACTTTGTTGAAATTTTAGAAGGGATAGTGTTTATCAACTTCATAAACTGTATAAAACGTTGTGGCCGTGCACTCACAAAAAAAGGAAAGCAGAAAAAAATATATATAACATGATTTTCATAATTGATCACACAATCTGTGCCAAGCGTTGAATGCTTTATTTTGTGGTGCATCATTCCTTGCAAAATTCCATAATTTTGCAAAAACGAGAAAATACTCAAAAAAATACTGTTAAGAATGCTTTTAGTTAGAATTCATTCTGAGCTGTTAATCATGCGTATTGTACGTTGATGTCGTAATTACATTAAAACAACAACTTTAAGTTTAAAAAAAATTTTCCTGGTGCTCATCAAATACAAAATATCATGTTTTTGTAAAATTATAGGCTTTTTGTTTGTAGTTCCCTTTTATCTGTAATTAAAACATACTTTTTGCCTTGAAATATTTAGCAAATTTTCGTTTGTTTTTGTTTGTAAATGAAAACACTTTTGGTCAAACTTTTTAAACCTTTTAAATCTACAAAATGTTTCTTAAGCTCTTACATTGACCAATGCAACCGTTTTAATTCCTTTCTCTCATGACATTGTTCACGTTTCTTTGATCAACCTCGCTCATTTAGATGAAAACACATTAGCTGTTGCCTCTGGTTAAATGGTAAACGGAGTTAATATCTTCTCTTTCAAAATGTGTTATCACATGCACACGACATTGTTTATCGCGTGACGCAAAAAAAGGCATTCGAGTAACACTAGCAGCACAGTGGGTTGTTGTTGTGCCGATGTTGCTGCTAGTTTTTAGCATGGACTGTTGAGAAAAAAATAAAAGATATCAAGTTTGAAGATTAAAGGCAATATATCAATACGTAGTGTTCCACCTGTTTTCACCTTCTTCGTTTACGTATTCGCTTTTGTAAAGTCCGTATAAATCATCCCCGAGTTCTCCATGGAACGAGGGCGCTTTAAAAGTGTACTTGGCACCTGACTGGCACGGCGCCACTGTCTCCAGCACCAGGTAATCATTGTCTTCGTAGAAAAAGAATCTTTCAATGGTTTGTTGCGTTCCTGATTCGTCAGAGATTTCAAAACTGTTGGTTGGGTAAGTTAATTCGCTGTGAAAAGTAAAAAAATAGCAATAAATTTCTTGTTTGCATTGTAACGTATAATTGATAGTTGTTCCCAAATGTTCAAGCATTTGTGTAAGTGACATGGCGAGGAAAAAATTATAGTTGAGGTTACTAAGACAGGACTAGATTAATACTAAGACAGGACTAGATTAATACAGTCAGCTTCTTGTCAAAGATGTAAACACTGCAACGGTCTTTTGTAAGAATCAGTTGGGAAAACTTACAATGTATGCAAGATCAGATATTTTGTGGGTTCCTTGCAAAGATAACGAACTGAGGATGTTCCGTAGAACAAATAAGCATCGCTCTCGGTGTTGTAGTCAAAGTCTGGTCGAAGATCCACCACATAATGCTCTGGCACCAGATGGGGGGGTAAGCGGTCATTGATCCAGGGATCCTGGAATATTCCAAGCATCCTTTTATTTTGCAGTATTGCAAGAATAAAACGAAAACTATATTCTTTGTTCCATTGTGCCAACACCAATTTTGTACTCCGAAAAAATTGGCAATTCATCTTAATTCGCGTGCACTGTTGTATAGCAGAGAGGAAGTCGCCCCGTTCGTAAATAACGTTGATAATTTGAAATTAAATCTTCCAGTTTCTGTTAAAATTCCAGGCTGCTCATTTGCCATGCCTCACATTTCGCAGTATTCATAAATTGTGATTCCTGCCTTAACGTTTGTCTCTTGAAGATTAAGTTCAACATTTAGCAGCACTTGCGTGCAAGGCAACCTTTTTTCTTTAATTTTAAGTAAATGCACGAAACTACCTGCGATGGGTTTGCCGTTGGTCCTGCGGTTGGTGGCACATCAGGTACTTCCTTTGTGCACGTTGGTCGGCCCACCAAGCCAACAAGTAAGCCTGTAAGGTAGAAATAAACAAATTCGTACGAAGTGTGAAGCTAACTAAATAAGTTAAGATTCAGTTTGTCGCATGGTGCTATTTTATGACTACGTCTAACATGCAGATGACTGGCAACGGCATCTAACAACGAATGCAGCGCCAGTGTCAAACGTTTTGTGGCTTTTTTATCAAACATTTTTTGTGCAGTTTCCCCGTTAATAAACTGTGCCTGATTTACTTGCCGCTATCTTTGTGGCCTATAACTATGATTAATGTGCATGAGAAAAAAGGTGTATTTTCTGAAAATACGTTTGCTCCGTAACAAGTATTGTTAAAGTCTGTTCGGTTATTGCTCCTTCACTGACAAACGCACTAATGAAAAGCGGATTAGGTCGAATTTTCACTTAAGAAGCTTTAAAACAAATTACCGATTGTGTTCGAATTCCGTGCGTTTCACGTCTTACACCGAATTATTTGGTTCCTCTGCATTTCTACCGATGACGTAGAAGCTTACACTAATGCAAGTATTACTTCAAATGCTCTGCTACTAAAAATGATTGTTTCTTAGAACTCTCTCACAAATGAGCTCCATTACAATCAAGTACTGGCTGCCTGATTTTTGTGCCCTATCTATGGATACAGTAAAATCCAGATCAGATCACTATCAACCACTAGAAAACACCGGCAGTTGTTTCAGCGATCAGCCCATAATTGTTTGAATATCCGAGAAACTTTTTCTCAATTTTCTGCTGCATGCAAATTCTGGTTTACATAATATCCAAAAACAATTTGTTAAGTCTCTGTTACTTTAGAAACAAAGATATTGATACAAATATTCACGTAAAATAGCTGCAAAGTTTGAAAATTCTGTTCAGGCTTTGACGAACTTACCGACGAGAAGAACAGATCCAATGTAAAACAAAGTTATGGAGAATAGGGCGCAGTGGCTGAGATGGAAGCCTTTCTTGCTGGATTCTCCATCGGGAAAGGGTGCTTGACCCATTTTTTTGAAACGTTTTCACACTTTTTGTATTATAACCATGTAGGAGAATATATACGGGAACAAAGAAGAATGAAGCATATTTCTAACTTCACAAACTTCATTACGAATTTCAGTTATTATCTTCATTACTAGACCGCAACAAGTGCACTCCTAATAATAAGACTCGATACATCCAGTCGCACAATGTAGAAAAAAGAGACGTTGGTTACAAAATTTTACGGGTATTTAAGCAGGGCTGCATTGTGCTGGGGTATGGATCCCAATCTTCACCTCATTTATCAAGACATGGCTCTGTTTTAAACAACGTAAATATTCGCAAACATCAAAGATATCTTAAAAGTTGTGCATTTTGTAGTCAATAAATCAATCTATTCGTAAATTTCGACAATTTTTCACAAACAATACGATAAACGATAAACGCTTTTTGTCTAAAACATTTCAGATTGTGTTTTGTAAATGTTAAAAAAGACGCTACTTTTACTCTTTAATGTTGGAAGCTCAGCAAGTTAACTTCCTGTTTGTTCCTGAATGCAAGGCCAATAAAAACGTAACAATACTCATCTAATGGTCACAGATTCTGCACAACGTAAAGAAAATATTAAAGTCTCTGCTCAGGTCTCCTTGCCCAATGTGGGCAAGTCAGTGATTTTCAACTTAATTGCAAAATAACGTCCTGTTAACGTTCAAGCTGGTTCTCTCAGTAACTCATTTTATGGGTTCTTTCGAGCAGTTCCTTCGAAATCCGTGTAAGTTTTGTGTAATTCGCCCAAGGGGAGTGGAGGGTACTTGCCCAATTCGACCCATGCGTACCAGTGACGCAAAAAGAAAGATTTGGCCAATTTGACCTTGGGTACTTGTCCTCAAACAAAAAAATTTTGGTCAAAATGACCTTGGTACAGTAGCTTTCGAGGAAGCAAAAATATATATGACCAATTAGGCCAAGGTTATCCAAATATGTGACGATTGTGCATCTAGTAGCAGCAGAAATGAACATCATTTGCCTTGGTTCTGAGCTAAACCATTTGCCCGTTTTAGCCTTAGGCACCTTACGTGTTTAAAAAGTGCAAAAGCATCCTTGAAAAACTATTACCATGTCTCAACCTAATTTACTTTTGTTGCATGTAAAATCACAAGCTTGGAACAGAATACGATGTTGATCTTCAACCAACCGCCAGTAAGGGCGTCTGGCGGAATTTCTTCATTTTAGATGCCTTCTTGGTGTCTTTGCTGTGGGTACCCCCTGCACTGTTTGGGCGGTAATTGTGTTTGTTTTTGGAATAAATAAGAGTTTTTCGACATTCAACAAGTTAGATTTTTAGCATCTGATTAGTTTGAGAATATTTGCTGAGTTGTTCAAAAGCGCGCCAGTGCTCCTAAAACGTTTCAGCAAGCCTCTGTAATGGTTGTAACAATTTTTGCCCAATTTGTGCTAACGCGCCGACGGTGTTAGTATTCCTTGGAGAATTGAGCTTGAGCAGGCACTATGGAAAACTAGACCCTCTGCATTGTCTTTTAGGTACGGGGTCTCTTCCCTCTCTTTTTTTAGGTAATACGCGCTAGAACGTGAGTAGAGGTCTGTGCTACGGCAAACAGCGTTTCCATTCTTATGCAATAATTTCCATTCTTATGCAATAATTACTATTGGCCCACATTGCCAAGGTCACACTTTCCTCTTTCACACGTCACAAGACGGCAACACTTACAAACCTGTGCTGGCTAGTCCTTAATTGCCTAAAATGTTTCGTCGTGGGTTAATAAAATATATACTAATTTATAAGATTTATCATACACATTTTCTCCTTCGCGGTGATAAATCTTTCTACTTGCCCATCATTAAAAATTTTGGTTTGAATTAGTAAAACATTAATGCCACTTTGGAGTAAGTGATGCACAAAGCATTAGCAGTTTCTAAACAACTTAAATTGTTTTTCTCAAATTTGTGCAAAAATCTCTCCTGTTAGCTGCATATAGAATTGTAACGCAACAACTTTTTGAGAGACAACACACCACATAAACTTCGATAAATTATACAGTACAAGAATTATTGCTTAGCGTCAACATTTCTCATCAAGTTCGTGATAAGTTCATACCAAACATTTTGATGCATTTCTAATCAGCAGGATTCTCATATAAACATCACAGAATTTCCAAAATAGATTCCAGTCGTAATTTGCTATACAAGAGTTTATAAAGACGAAAAACGGAAAATTTCCACCAGAAAAAAATGCCTGTAAGTATGTGCTCGACAAACGCGACATTCTGTTGAGAGAACTATGCTTTAAGGCAGTATTTGTAATGGCAAATTTTAAATGGCGCAAAATCATTTTAAATTGCTTTATAAGCACAAACATTTTCTGAACACAAAGTAACCCAAATATCAGATATGAACCCCTTTTTCTATAGATATACGGACAAACAATAAAAGCTCCACAAGCTGCTTCATTGCTTTCTTATTATAAAATGCTACTGTGAGGAAATAGAATCAGGTATACACGGCTTGTATTACAAACTGTGTCCACTTGCAGACCCTACCACTGAATGACACCAGTAAACCATTACCTTTCCCTCTCATGGATTTATTACACTGAGATTGCCGTAACGCATTAGATTGTTTGCTAAACACCATCACTTAAATTGTTCCTGAGTTCGTGTTTGTTTAGGGTTAAGGCGATAACCGAACTTGTAAACAGCTGCAATGGAGATTACCCAACATGACTTGCAAGGTTAGTTTGTTCGTTTCAGTGAAACTTCCATAAATTTAAGCTTTAAGTTGTCAGCCTCAGGAGATATGAGCAATTAATGTATTCACAATACATCGCTTCAGACTGGTTGGAAAAAGTTCTAAACTGAAAGCCAACTTTTCAAACAAAAATCGACTTATGCTCGGCTTCCAATTGAATTTATTTGTTGTATAAAATTAGTGGCAGAATACGATCATTAGAAGCAAAATAATGATCTCTTTCACAGCAAACGACTTGAACGGCGATATGTAAACATACTGCAAACCGTCCGGACATGATATTCAGAAACTACTTTAGGTGCCTTGGTGCTTTTCTCAACCTGAAAAGAGTAAATCGATGCTATGAAAAACACGATGTATATTACAATTACGAAAATCCTTGGAAGATATCATCAGCATTAATCAATACGCGATGAAGCAAATGACTGGAGTATTTACATGTTCTATTGCGACTTTCTTTCGCAGTAATAAGGTCACAAAATACGTTGGCCGCAAGCAGGGACTCCGGAGAGCGGACGCACTGCCCTTTCAAAAGGAGGAAAACGGAGGTGCCTTTTTCATAAGCACTGGACCTATTAGGAAAATTAAAGATGGCTTTCTATAATTTCTATTATTATTTTTCAGTTCCAAATTGCTGCGCTGCGGAACATATCAACGCCACAATCGTCCCTTTTATGTGCGAGCTTTTGCTCACAAAACAACGCAGCAAAGCGAATTATGACAAAACAACGTAGCAAAGCGCATTATGACTGCAGCAAATGATCCATACGTTGCAACCATCTTGTGTGAAAATTTTTGTAGTGCTTTTACTTTCAGTGACTGTTCTTTACTCCAGTGAAAAATACATGCCTATTTTATTTCAATCTGTTTGCTTTGCTTGAACTTTCTTTTGCTAGTACTGTATTATGGAATTTTCATAAATGTTTTCTTGCGGAAAAATACCGATTTTGTCAAATGAATACTATTTTGGAATGAAACAAGCATATTGGTTGCCATGTTTTTGTTTTTTAAGAATTTCCATCGCCCTCAACGTTTTACTTTCCCATGCCTTATCGATGCTATACTTTCTTGCGAAAAAAATGTTGAAATACTAGTGTCCAAAATTTTACAAGTATTTGAAGCAAAAGTTTTTTGCTAAAAGCTGTAGCCAAAGGAATTAAAAAACATCGTAGCAAAGGCAAAAGTTACAATCATTCTCTTTTACAATTTTAGGCTAAAACAATTATACCTGTCGTCACAATGCAATGTTTTCATGAACCTGACAAAGGTATTTCAAAATATACAGATATTTACTTGATCTGAAAAACAAGTTTCCAACATATTCGTTTCCTTTGCGACATATTGATTCGCAAAGATCGGGTTCCCCGCTGGTATCAGTTTATACGAAAACTTTAAAACTACAGTTACGTTGAACTCCATGTCCGTGAGATTTTGTCAATCCATTTCGCAAGCAGTTTTTACTTTAATAAAGTGCGGCACATTTTTGTAATTGATGCGTTCTCAAATTTGACGAAGGTAACGTGCAACTTGAAAATGCGCACTTCATTAATCTGTGATAACCAGCATCTCAACCATTATGAAAATCATTGTTCATAAAATTTTTATTCGTACGGGTTACAATTGTCCTAAGTAGCAGTTGCTTTTGGTGGCAAATATTCTAGACAGTAATTGCTTTGACAGTGTCATAAACGGCGTGCAAAACTGAGAAGCGACCACCATGTTGTCGTAAACTTCTGTCGCACGTCTTGGTCTCCACAGCAAAAAACAAAGCAAAACAAATTCGATGAAATGCAAACTTTACTAACTCAATCCGGTATGTGATAAAATGATTGAGTAAAATATGATGACGCGCAACATTATCCAGCTCTCCAGACAAAAAGGCCTTAGGTCTTGCAATTTACACAACAGCGACGCCGTCCCTTTCAGTTAACGACATAAAACCGTATGCCGTTAGGAAATCACACTCAGTGGGGAACAGCAGCAAATATATCATAATTCAAACTCCATCCAGCCCTGA
>JGI24022J15233_10009489_pt1 | contig 10960 bp, 6 predicted proteins | sample Ectturendosymbi2_FD_15233 | JGI IMG/M metagenome (IMG submission 15233)
AATACCGTCCTTGCTACGTCTATGGTCGAACTCACGTAGGAACTTCGGATGTAGCTAAATGCGGCGAAGTTTAACCCAAAAACTAAAACTTTTCCGTAATAGTAGTCATGCTGTTAGCAGGGAATATGATTAAAGATATGATACCATTGCAGATTCAAGCGTGAAATGCACGGCACGTCATTGTAAAGTAGGAATTTTTGTAAGAAATCACAAGGCTTACTGTCAAGTTTTACTTGATTCAGGTTTTTTAAGGAAAATGTTAAGTACTCGGTGTGGACCTGTAGGGACCCGATTTTCAATGATTCTAGGGTCCCGATGTTAATTTTCATTGGTTCTCTTCTAGGGACCCGAATCGGATCCCTAAAACACCTCAAAAAGCCCTACTAGATTACTGACAATGTTCACTAAGAAACATTACATTTACAAGCAGTAGCATAATATGAAAACTATAAATAATTGGTAGCGAACTGGCACTGCTTTGCATAGCAGTACATTACCAGGAAAGAATACAAATCGATGCAAACAAATGTGGACTTTTCTTGAAGTTTTCATCTGTGGAAAAAATATGTTTCCAGGACGGTAAACATCAGTCTTATTTTCTCCTGAGCTTAGCGTGTTAAATTGTACTTTACTTTGCGTTTCATCACTGCTTATTATGAGTCCAAAAGATAAGAAATCAGAAATTTTCAGCAAAACTCAAATGTGAATTTCTTCCTCGAAGTCATACCATTTCTTTGGTTTTCTCTTTAATAATGGTATGGTTTATTCATGCATTTTTGCGGCTCAAATCACGAAATAACACGAATGCAACAAGAGGAAATACAATAACATCAAAGATCACTAGTTGATTATATGGTGATGAAAAAATATAAAGAATAAGAAATTTCATGTTTCGCAGCTTAGAAATCGTGTTCTAACATGTTGAATCACGAAAGGTTGGCGAAAGACCTTCTGCTTCAAGTTCTCAGCCAGCCCTGCTGCTAGCACAAACCAAATTTTAATTGAAGACGTTTTACAAGAAGTAATTAAACACATCTTCGCGTTTGGGTTAATGCAAATGTGTGCGTGTTTGAAAGAATACATGAGAGTCGACTATGTGTTTTGCGCTCTTTGTATGGTTTGCCCGGGCAGCGCTGTTAGCTAGAATCGTCAAGACTGCAACAGGCAAAGCACACAACGAGTGCAAAACACTTGGTCAATTGGGACTGGTCTGTGTTTAAATGCTCGGACACAAATGTAGTTTTCCAAACAGCCATTTTCTTGATTCTGTCGTAAGAAATAACAAAAGGTTCTCAGGCATTGAAAGCAAAACCAGCGACGGCCTTAGCAAATCAAAAAAATTTATGCCTTTCCAGAAATTGCTTATATTGCCGTTATCTTGACTTGCGTTTCTGCTAGGAACTGTTCTCTGAATCGTCTGAACCTGTGATTGTTATTTTTTCGCTGATTTCCTCATGGCAGCAGTGCTGCTTGTAAAAAACTATCACATTAATTTACTCAAAAAGGTTTGGTATATTCTCCTGGTTTTGTGTACTTCATTTAATTCATTTTCTATTCAACTTGAGACACACCAAGACAATTGAAATATTAATGTGCGAAAACGAACAGAAGCCGGAGCTGGAGTCTTAGCCATGAAAAAGGGAGCTCCAGAGCAGGAGCCACACTTATGAAAACCAAGAGCTCCGGAGCTGGAGCCATGTTCACGAAAAGAAGAGCTCCGGAGCCGGAGCTGTGACATTTTTACGACGGCTCCGCAGCCCTGAAAAAATCCACACTGTAGCCGGGCACATAGACGATCCAGAGTAAAAATTCAACAGATAAATTGCTTCAGCAACAACCTCCAACGATTATCATAGTAAATTAAAATTTGCAAGGAACTAACAAGTCATAATAGTAGGATACTGAAGTTAACTAAGTGATCGATTAGTGGTTGAGAATTTTCGCCCTTTTGGTGGTTTTTCGACCCCCTATCGCCCACTTGCCAATCAAAATCGCCCCCAAAGGGGCGATTCCACCCACTTTGAGAAACACTGCCTTAAACGATTTGCTAGAGCGAGTAAGAACGAGCCCTTGGTTGAGGAGGTTGACCTTGTAAGTGTAAATCCTGCGTTTGCTCGAGTACGCTGCCCAGGCGGTTGTGAATTCAGTGTTATTTTGCGTGACTTGGCGCCTTGTCCCGACGATGTCGCCTTACGGCCAACAAAAAGACAATGTCCACCACCTGAGCCATAAATGTAAATGGAGAAAATGTGGATATTGACTTTGCTTCCCGCTTGACTCTTGATGTGTGTGATACGAACGATCAGCAAAGCGACTTTTCTGTGAATGAGAGTGACTTGTCACCTACTGAACCCGATTTAATTCCGCGACGCTCGGCTTGAAGTAATAAGGGTGCAGCACCGTTACGTTTTGTGACTTCATAGTTAATGTTTGTGCCATAGTTATTGTCGTGTTTTGTTACTGTCATTTTTTATGTAATCGTAGTTACCGTATGTTTTATCCCTTGCAGTTGCGTTTCTTTTAGAAGGGGAGAAATGTGTGATTGGCAGTGATTAGTTGCCACGCTTATCCGGAGGCCCTTCTGTGGCTTTTGATTGATGTTCATGTTTTCCTTGTTGCACTCACAACGTCGGTTGGAACAGATTCATTCTTTGTCGTTGGTTTCGAGTGTAAGGTGCAGAGTGTTATGTCAGATGCGTATCTAGCATAATGTTTACTTTCGTGAAAATTTGCTCTATAGTTCTGGGATCAGGACAAGACACGCACTGGGTAAACTACCCTCCAGCTGAGGCTCAATTACTTTGCAGCATCATTTTCAAGTAACTTGGCATATAGGCTACTTTTCCAGGAAGGTTGAGAAAAGAAACTCCTCGGTAGTTGGTGCATTGTGTACTGCAACGTTCGAAAATTCATTCACCGCAGCAGCAGAGAAAGTTGATGGTTCGATTCCCAACTTCAATTTCCCAACATTTTCAAGGTGGCAGCAGCTTGCCTGCGAAAATTGCTTCCTTTCACCCTTCTTGTGTATGGGGATGATCCGCCCAGTTGGCCAATCGTTCGGCACCTTTCCAAAACACTAGGCCACTTGATGTACCCGAGTTAGCCAATTAACTCCTTTATTCAAGTCAGTGATGCAGCGTATACAGTCATGCATTGACGAATATTTGGCCCATAAAAAACAATGCGTTTGAGATCACGGCTGTCAGCTAATAAGCCATTTCACATTTCTTGCATTCAATTTTGTTCGTTGGCAGTGTTGACCTCATTGCTTCAATTTTAAGTTGGGGGAAATAAACTAAAAGTAGCTTTCTGGTTGAAAAGATTGCTCTTATACTCAACTGATATCACCAAGTTGTAGCCTGCTGCTGTATAGGAGGCAGAATTTTGAGTGAAAGCCAGGGCTGCAGTTTGTGCTTATGCGTAACGGCGCCGGAGAAAGGGGAGTTGGGGGTCCAGAAGTCCCATTACTTATCAAGTGGTTCCGAGATTCAGAGGGCTCCCACTGTTTGCACTTTTTCGTAATAAAGTACATCATCTTCAATTTTTTTATGAGTGCCTGACCTTGTCGCTAAGGCAAGCTTATCCTGATACAAAAATCTCAGTGACAAATTAATGAACGATCTGTGTGCAGTAAGAAAGCCCAGGATGTTTGCGTGCGCTTTAAAACTTTAAAATGTTGCATAGTTCCTTCTTCGTCGTTTGAGCGAGGTTGTTACTGTCCGCTGCTAGGCCTCACTAGATTTCGGGGCAGGTATTGAGCAGCCATTCCATTGTGTCATCGTACAGAACCGTCAGGCCGTGCAGTCCGTGGGTGGATGGAGTGGACATTGGAGGACAAAATAGTAAACAGTTCGTTCTTCCGCGCCACACTCACAGGCCGCAGAGGGGCCGCACCCATTTGTGCAAGCAGGAGCGGAAACGTCCGTCACTGATGTAGAGGCGGTTAAGCCGAACGCACGCTGCTCTCGGAAGAGCCATTCCAGGACAATGGGTGCCGGTGTCGGGAATGAAAATGCGTAGTGTCATAGTTGCAAATACATACTACTTGCAGAAGAGGTTGGTGCCCAGAGCCTGAGGATGCATAGTCTTAGGAATGGATAAGACGAAAACGTTTTTGGGATGTTTTTATTGGTTTGTAAAACCCGCATTGCTTGAAGAGTGGTCGCCAATCTTGTTTATGAAGAATGATATCTTCTACCTCAGGTTTGTTGCGTAGAGCAGGGGTTCTCAAACTTTTGGTGTTATGGAGCCCATGAAGAGATTGACCGTAATTTACGGAGCCCCACAATAAATTTCTTTTAATATTTTGATAAGTAAACGAATAGCTCGCGGAGCCCCGAGGTTTCTCTCGCGGAGCTCTGGGGCTCTGTACGGAGCACTTTGAGAACCTATGGCGTAGAGGACCATGTATCATTTGCATCGAGGTAGTGGTACTCAAAAATATGAAAACCTTTGCGATATTGTCACAGAGAGTGTTGGTGCAACAGTGCCGTAGCAGCCCAATTCTGGGTCCTCCGAAAATGGTTACAAGGGCCCTCTATGGTGATTTCTAAAGAAGTATTTTCGACGTTATGGCACATCTCGAGGCCGAATGGCCTTCACAACAAAATATCCCAATTTTTTATTTTTTCCTATTTCACTATTTTTATAGTTCCACTTGCAAACACAATTTTGGCCAGAAAGTCTTCCATTGGGGCTTCATATATGTGCATGGGGGCAAGACATTCTGAAAATTTATATTTAATTCACAACACAGCATTTGCGAATTGTGCTAGTCAATTATAAAGTTATCAAATATTTTCCGCAAGTACCCATAATAGGCTCGTAGTTTGCAACTGAAGTATTTTGAACGAACTTAACAAAAGGAATTGGGTCTTATTCAATTTTAATTTTGAAACAGACACGAAGTCCATAGTACAAGCACACACTGTCTGCACAACGCAGATTGATACAAACAGGCACAACAGAACGGTTTACAACGGGTGTAGGAGGCAGAACCACAGAGTTACAGACACTACTTAACACTATTGTTCGCTAATGCGTAACACTCGGTACAACACTACTTCCAGAGTTTCGGACGCTGTGTCCAACCGTGGTCTAGGCCAGGTACAGCACGAATGTGTTGTGGCATGCACACGCCCTCAAAATGAACAAGCACTGTAACGTCCGAGCACTCAATATGCCGTTGTAGTGTTCCTAGAATATAAGGAAGAGTATAAAAATAGTATAAACAATCTGACTGCATAAAAGCGCGCAACATACGTTGTTAGACTTTCTGAATCTTTCAAGAAATAGGTACACATTTTTTAATAATACAACAACCTAATTTCCATGTGTAGCCTGTGTAGACATAAACCGAAATAAATCGTTCAATAGCACTCAGGCCCCAAGAGAGTGGAGTGGAACCGGTGCGACCCCACAGGGCTCATAAGAGTCAAGGTGGGGGGAACATCAACCTCAGAGTTCAAATTGAAATTTGCAATTTTGCATAAAGCTTTTGTTGTTTAGCTTCATTTATATTCGAACTTTACTGACTAAAATTTGTTGTTTCAGTCGTTGTACAATGTATCGCCATTTCTTTTGTTAATGCGTTTTGGGAATATCTCAGTTGCTGTTTCCTTGTGAGCCCAATGCACTAAGTGCTGCGTGACGTGTCGGAACAGTCGAAAAATAGCTTTCATAACGTCGAAAAGGACTTCAGCTCAATAGTGTTATGGAATGAAACTAGTTGTTTCTGCTGTGCGTAGTTGAGAGTCGTACACGTTGGAATTTTTGTAATTTTTAATAGCAGATATCGTACCTAGGAAGCGGAGTCACATTGTTGCACTTTTCAGAACTATGCGACTATGTAACCAAACAGCCATTGCGCATTTCCAAAAAGTATAGATGGGTTTTCATTTACAGAACAATCTGATGCATGATGCTCAAGTTCACATGAACTCAAGTAGCCTACAGTGCGACGCTGCCTGCTGTAGGCTGGCAAAAATACTAAGAAACCGCTAAAAAGAAGATTCTTACTTAAAAAATGAAGAAAATATTAGAATGGCAAAAAACATAAATATTGGACTGTAGAAGACTGGAAAAAAGTGATGTTTTCAGATTGAAGTCATTTTTTCGTTCAAGGGAAGCACAGCAGATCATTGGCGTATCTAGACGAAAATTTTTGGGGGGCCAATAATGTTTGACTTTAGGCGAGCAGCAGTATTATTATTTGGGCGCTGCTTTTGAAAGCACAAAATGACTACATACACTAAAAATTTTGGGAGGCCATGGCCACCCGTGGCTGAGCTTATCCAGCAGATTTGTCAGAATCAGAAAGGGTGCTGAGCAGTTAAGTCCTGCTCATTTCTATGAGGTAGTATAACACCTCCGAAAAAGATGTTCTGGTCTGGGGCACTTTTAGGGTTCCCAGTAGCAATGGTAACGTGTAAGTACTCTGCTTTTGAAGGGGCCCACAATTGCAACTGTAATGTGTAAGTATTCTGCTTACACGTTACCATTGCTGCTGGGAACCCTTAATCATTGTCATTTAATTAACGACGATTATTTAGAGATGTTTTAATGAAATGCAAATGTTAACAAAATTTTGCATCAAACCTATCGTTCAGTTATGAAAACACTTTTCGAAGGAGCAAACCTGAGGCAGGTCAAACCAGTGCGCCGCGATGAACATTTTCTTTCATTAGCGCAAATTTATAAACTTCATTATGAGCTTAAGTGAACTTTGCTTAAAAAGCATCGTGCTTTCAACTGGTCGAAATACGCATGGATAAACCTTTCTGATTATTAGACTTATTAATCTCCTGGTGCATGGCACATGTTTAGATCAATAACATTTTATATCTCAAATAGGCTATAAACGTTAACAAACATAGACAAAGGCCTACGGCCCTACGTGAACGCAACATGGTTAATATAATCAACTAACTGCACTACTCTACTTTGGGCCAAGCTTAGCAGTAATTGCTAAATAACTCTTCTAAAGACCCGTAAACACGGGGGACATTCGGGAGCAGTGCTCCCAGATTTTTTGATGCCCAGAAAAATTCGTTTTGAACACATAATAAAAACAAAAACCTTTCCCTTACGTTTGTGCAGGTGGGTTTGACAACCAACGCCCCCCCCCCGTGGCGACGGGACTGAAGCAGAATACTTACACATTACAGTTGCAATTGTGGGTCCCTTCAAAAGCAGAGTACTTGTACGTTGCCATTGCTGCTGGGAACCCTATTAAAAGCAGAGTACTTGCGCATTGCAGCTGGTGTTCGGGGCCCTTTCGAAAGCAGAGTACTCACGCAATCGTTATTGTTGAAGCCCTTTGAAAGGAGAGTACTTATGCATTGCAGTGGCTGTTGGGGGCCCCTTCGAATGCAGAATACTTCCACTGTTACATATTACAATTGCTGTTGGGGGCCATTTTGAAAGCAGAGTATTTATTTGTGATCTGCTTCGGAGTACATTACGAGTATGTGAGTAGATAGTACGTTTTTCATCAAAATTGACGAAAATTTACGCGCGAAACACCTCGAGGGGGCTCTTAAAAAGGGGGAGTCCGAGGCAAGTGCCTCGCTTTCCTCCCTTTACACACACCACTGATGCTGACGGTTTACACTCAAGCCTTAAATACGATTATTACCTCACAAACGTATCAAAAATGATCAGGCGATGTTATTGTAGGTAACGGCCGCAGATACTGTTCTGTCTCCAACTAAATTACCGGACAGAATAGAATACGGATTGATGAAAACTTCACTGATTTTTAGTGGTTCATATTTTAATTTGAAGGTTAAAGCTTTGTTTGGGAGGCGAAGTGGCGACGGGACTAAATTTCGGGCCCCCTGTGACAGCTTGCCCCCCTCCAATTAGGGGTTTGAAGGGCGGCTGATACGGCTCTGGATCCATTTTCCTCATTTCACTGTTATGAGAAATTGGCTTTTCAAAAGTTGGATGATCACCGATAACGTCACATGATCAATCAACCATTATGTAGGTCAGTGGTTTTCAAATGGGGGTACGCAAAGGTGCCCCAAGAGGTGCACAAAATTCTTAAAGTTTTTAATTTCATTTAATGTTTGAAACAGACCCGAAGTCCATAGAGTACAAGCACACACTGTCTGCACAACGCAGATTGGTAAGAACAGACACAACAGAACGTTTTATAACGGCGTTGGAAGTAGAACCACAGGGTTACAGCCACTTTCTTAACACTATTGTTCGCCAACGCGTAACGCTTGGTACAACACTACATCCAGAGTAGGACGTTGAGTCCAACCCTTGTCAAGGTCACGTAAAGCAAGAAAGTGCTGTGGCATGCGCACGCACTCAAACACTGTAATGTCCGATTCTGAGCACTCAGTCACAAAGTAAAATGCGGTTGTAGTGTTCAAAGAATAAAGACGAATATAAACAATCTGACTGCACCAAAGCGCGCAAAATCATATGCCACACGCAAACTCTTCATAATGCAATTTTAACGTAAAAGCAGGTTTTTTTAAGGAAAATTTTAGGTACCCAGTATGGACCTGTAGGGACCCGATTTTCTCTGATTCTAGGGACCCGATGATAATTTTCTCTGATTCTAGGGACCCGATTTTCAATTCTAGGGACCCGAATCGGGTCCCTAAAACGCCTTAAAAAAACCTGCGTAAAAGTACAATAAATATAATAGGTATATTTCTAATTGCTGTGCTCATGATTCTAGTAAAGGGGTACTTGATAGACAAAATATTGCCCAAAGAGTACATCACTAAAAAGGTTGAGGACCACTGATGTGCAGGTAATATATGCCTAGATCGGATCCCCGATCCACTGTGTGGATCATCAAGAAAACTTTTAACTCTTGTATCAAAACTGCCCATATTCAACCTCAACACACAGCTGGAAATCAATTTAAATGTGGCGATCCAATCCAACCCTCTAAAAAAGGAAATTGACAAACCGTCAAGAGCAAGGCGTTCGTTTCTGACGTTTACCACGCAAAAAACCGTGCGCGGTAAATGTCAAACTATACAATGCAAAACATGAACCACTTAAAAGCATGTATTTCCCGCTTGTTCGCTTGTCTTTCAACATTTGTCTCCTTTGTTTTGCTTAATTCTTCACCAATGTGACACACTTTGTTATTTTTCATCTCAATTAAATGGCTGAGTTTAGTGTTTTACAAAACAGCGTGTGCGTCAATTGACGCGCTTGGTATTCTAGCTAGGTAGTTGCGAAACCCGGTAATTCTACTTGTTTATAGGGCCTAATATGCACCAATGAACTCAAAATTCCACATATGTCGTGAAATGCCACAATAAGGGTTGACAGTGAATTTAAGTTACCATAAAGAAATCGTATTTTGAAACAAATATTTTGTTTTTCAAGAGCTTCTGTTGTACATTTTCAGAAGCAAGAGCCGGTATCATTGGAATTAGGCCTACCACAGTCCTTTCAGGTTTCAGTTGCGAAGCTGTGGTTACTTTCCTGTAGCAACACAAACTCACATTATGTTTCTGTCGCAATGCAAGCTCACAGCCGGAAATAATTTTTTACAACTACGTTCATATGCGGGCACTATAGGATTTTCGCGAACAGTGGTTGACTCACTCCCACGGACTTTGAAAAGCGCACTCAATAGCTTCCGCTTGTTATTGCGTCCTTCAAGTCCTGTAGCACCACAGGTCAGCAACCTGACGTCCGTTTCTAATAGGCATCACCATACGTTTTTCACAAAGGGTCAGTTAAATGTAAGAACTGACGATCGCTGGCCGGATACCAACTTTGTTCAAGACAGTATAGTCATCCAAACCGAACAGAGAAAAGAAACAGTACCGGATGTTCACTAGGACCTGTCCGGTTTTCTGAATGAGCGGTTTCTAGATGACTGCGTCGTTGTATTTTAGCTCATCTGTGCCACAGGACGGCCGACTGGAAGAACTAACCTCTCGGGCAATAGTTTGGTGACCCCAGTATAGAAGTTCTAGCTTATAAAGAAAAAAGGAACTAGCGTAACTGACAATTAAAAGCTCTAGATTTTCTGTAAGCTTTCGAGGAATCAGCCGACTGTGCTCTGGTTTCATTGTTTTGCGATGATTCAAACTTGCACGTATCTATATTCAAGCAACTAATCTCGACAAGGGAGATAAAAAAGGAATCAATCAGCAAATTTTTAATTGGAAATCGATTTCACGCAATATTACGCATCTTCAGTCCTAAAAGCTGCAAGCAATGCTTACAGCTGAAACATTGAAAGACTACAGTAAGAGCAGAGAAAGCAAACAAACTCAATACTATAATGAATATATCAGAACACAAGCTGCAACAATTAAAAACTGGAAAACACGTTTTTCCCAAATGATTGCTTTCACTGGAGCGTCAGTTTGTTGTGATGTTGCCGTTCACCCTGGAGCATGCCTCCCTATATCAGAGCCATAGTGGCCGTTGGACCTCTACGCTCTTGTAGTCAGGCAGAAAGCAAAAGAAGCGGTAGACTGGGAGATGAATGAAGGGAACTTCCAAAAGAACTAACAGGAATAAGAGTAAAAACTTGAGGAACGCGAATCACGAGTTTGCTTGACAATGGCAATTTGAGGGTTTATTTAAAATGATGAAATAAGCAAGTGCAAATCTGAAAGGAACACAGCACAAGTTAAATTAAGTTGATTAAATAACAATTTAAGCTGAGCAACTATCATCATTTTTTGACTATTTACTGAAGAGAAAAAACGACTTGAATCCAAAGAAAAAGCCAAAGCCTATTTTTCTCATTAATTTATTGATTTGTCTGCATTACAACCAGTGGTGAAAGTAGAATGATTTTCTTAGCGGAACGATCCAGTATTTGTCAATACCCTCCCAAAATTTCAGCCATAATGTAAAAAGGCAATCAAGAGCACGTCTACTTTTGGCCCACCCTGTATTGTACATTTTAAAAATACAAAAAACGTACGGTACATTATGAAAACCACCGTTTCAAAAT
>JGI24022J15233_10009490_pt1 | contig 10959 bp, 8 predicted proteins | sample Ectturendosymbi2_FD_15233 | JGI IMG/M metagenome (IMG submission 15233)
TTGGAAGCGTGGCGTTTGCTATCAGGCAGTTGTGTGAGGCATGAGTCGGCTCGGTCGCCAACGTTTTTGTTCGTTGCATGTAGTTCTGTTCTAAAGACCGTTTAAACTTTGAATAAAGTCTTCTATACTGCAGTAGTGTCAGTTCAGTAATAATGAGGAAGGTGGCGACAAGCAGAACAAAAGTAAGACTCATAATCGACAAATAAAAACAAGACCCCTTTCAGTTTGTAAGTGTTTGATTGTGATCTTCACAATATTTTATTAATCTTTACATCTTTAAATAAGCACGAAACATGATCTTTCATTTTAAACTATTGTAAGAAGATTTGAGGGATGGAAAGGGAGGCACTTTTATGGTCGGCCCCGGGCGGCGCTTAGCCTCGCTAGGCCGCTGCCATGACTGCAGTTCCAAATTTCGCGCACCCGACATCTCTGCGACTACCACATCGTACCTGTTTCTAAACGCAACTTCAAAATCAAGCTTTTGCGTGAGACCAAAGAAATAACATTGGTCATTTCTCTTCAGTGCTGGATGCAGGTCTTTCATCAGGTTCTGTATAGCTTTCGCATTATCATCAATTTCTTGCTTCTCAACTACGTTACCACAAAACAGGGTCTCCAACCTTTTTTGTCAGAGGGCCACATAGGCTATTACACAACAGTTCGATAGCCGGATATCTTACGTGTTGTGATTGTTTCGGAATATGTTACATTCTACGGCCCTACCATATCAACAAATTTTTGGTAAATAAATTATTTTCTGATTATTGACAAAAGGCTTCGCGGGCCGGACGATATGGATTGGCGTACCGTAGTTTGGAGACCCATGCCATAAAACGAAGGTGGCGGATTAGTGATACACGACGTGCAGTTGCAGATGCAGACGAGCTGAGCTCGTTGCTTTCGCAACGAAAATACAAATGATGCCTGTTGGCAATGGCAAAGCCGCTTGGCCGCAAGCGATATACGCTACGTAGTAATAAATGGCTGCGATGTGCAAAGCAAACTGCAACTACTAACAGTTTTGGTGCGCGAAAACGAAAGTGTTGAACAGCCCAATAAAGAAAAAGCGGCCAAAACAAACCAAGTAAGAGACATTTCGAAAACGGTTCTGTAAACACTGTTACCATCATCAATACGGTGAAATATGAAAATCAGTAGCTTGCAAGGTTTTGCAGTCAGTAGAGAAAATAGCGTGGTATAAAATGAATGAAAAACGCGAAAAATATTTCCGTTATACTCGCTTTGCACTCACTTTGAAATGCCCCGGGTGGTCTGGTGGGGCCATCTCCTCTTACCTTGCGCCAACGGCCACGCGGCTAGTTTGGTCGTGAATGCCTTTATTGGTGTCAAGTTCATGACAGGACCGTGCGTGATACTTTCTCTTGCATCAATCCAAGGCTGAACATGTATTGTTTTCAAGCCTTCGGTGTGACCCGACCGGTAAACAAACTTTACCCACCAGCTTCAAAGCATGATGTACCATTTTGCTGGCGTGACGTTTTTTGAGAAATTTGTAATTTAGACAATTTGTGTGAGGTTAATATAGTCACTGTGGGTTTAACCGATTACACTTAGCGATAAGAAAAATCAAAATGTGTGTTTTTGAGCTAAAAAGTACCACCAAGGGAGAAACATTAAAGCGTTTTCTATTCCAAGATGTTTCTTAACCTTTTATGAAACAAAATGGAAACCTGCGCGGGCTATACCAGTGGTTCTTACCCTTGTTTGTCTCATTTACCCTTTAAAAAAATATAAAAAATTGATTTTACCCCCAAATGATTTTTCTGTAAAGGGTCCGGGGCAGGTTCTCCTGAAAAAACTTTGCAAACTACAGTCAGGTCAGACATATGAAGTTTAGTGTTTACTGGAACCAATTTTCGGGTAATGCTTGTACGAAACTTATCAGTCTCTGAGACGAAACTTCTTACAAGCAAGCATGAATATTTTTAAGAAGTGGTTCTCTGAGGTTGTTGAAATTCTGAAAACAGTTTCATACGAACCGGCATATCACTGAGTCAAGGGGCGAAACGTTAGGAAAAAGGAATATACAGCCATTTTTAAACTTTTCTTCTATTGAAAAATGACAAACAATTTCACAAGAGTCAGTCACTCAGTGAGATGTTTGTGCTTGTTTTCTACGCAAAATATTTGACATTCTGGGAACAGTGGTTGAAAGAGACAGGCTACTCTCATGTCATCTTTGGGAATCAATCGAGATCGATGTTTTGTTTTATGGTCATTTAGGAGAACCCTGCCTCACACAGATAAAGTATTTTCAAAAGGTATAATAACTTCAATTGCGCGCTTCGACAGCGTAGAACACTCTTCGCCCAAACCACACCAAAATTTACAAAAAGTCACAGTTGCAAGATATGAATTTGGAATAAAACATTGTTTAACATTGAAGATCAATCAATTAATCTTTATAAAGCATGTTGAAAAGACAAACCCGTACCCTGATAAAATTCACGTGTTCAGTTACTTGTTTTAATTCAAAAGTATTTTCAAGTATTCTGGAAGGGTTTATCTCGCCAGTGCACGTCGATGAAGAACACAATGGGTAGAAATGCCCGTTTGTTAACAAGAGTTGTAAAACCTGACTTCACAGAACATAGAAGGATCGCCATCTGTGCATAGCGAGCTAACGTGATTCCACGAGTTTATTTTGTTGAAAGAGTTATTCACTTCTTCCTATGATCAGTAACTTCGCTAGTCGTCTCTAGACTTTCGCACATCAAGAACTCTTCTTTTAACTGCATGTATATATCGAGAGTAAACCAACAAATACGCGCAGTTCGACATGTCAGTTAACTCATCTAGCTGAAAGGGGAATCTAGCCTTATTACATCAAATCGCATCTGCTACGTGATCTGAAATATCGCACGACATAACAATTATAAAACAACGCACTGTTTGGTGTGATAAATATTCTTTCTGAAGTTTCTTCTTTTGTTCTCTTCCACAAAACCATTCCATCATATTAACAGCGTTAAGATTTGATAGGTCATTACCCGTGGCCAGTTGTGTTTTCGTTTGCTATTGCAAAAGCAACGCGATAGGATGCTTTCTACCCTAACGTGTCTTCAGAAACGAACCCTAATATAGGCAGAGTTCCTACAGCACGACATCGAGCGCACTTGGTCCGCAAAGACATGTAGTTGTCATGTAAATGTGTGGGATGGCGTGAAGCAAAATGAGCTTTCAAAATTGACGGCTTCGTGGAAACATCACAAGCACTTCTGAGCAAAAGATACAGGGAGGTTTTTGAACACCATCTGCTATGATGAAGTCGACCCAAAGTCTACGTATGATTCTATTTATCTTCTTCCACATACTAACTGAGAATGTTGAAACTTGCAGTTGTTAACTCATTCACTGGAAAGGCTCTACTGTGCTAGCTGTCCCCTGTCCAGATTAAAGGATGCTGTGAAACGAAGTGAACAGAAACAGTGTTGCGCGCTTGAGGTGCTCAAACGAATCTGGTAACCTACATGCGTAAAGATGAACGAAAAAGAGAACTTATCACTAAGCATACTCTGAATCATAATCCATAGTGCAACATCTCCAGTTTGTGTTATACAACCTTAAGCCTATTTCGTAACAATGCTCTGAGATGCCTGGCATGGAGCCTCTCACCAATTTACGAACAAAACAATGTCTGATGTACTTTCCTGTTTTGTCGTTTAACTAATAGCCTAATAATCCAGTGTATAACATTTTGTAAACATTTGTAAAGGATTACGTTTGTTGTAATTTATGATTCTGTAAATTTACCCCCTAGGAAGATGACCCCAGGTTAAGAAACACTGGGCTAGACAGATAATTAGAAGAAATAAAGGATGCTGTTCTTTTTGCTACTCATGTTGTTATTTCGTAGCGTTTTTTTCACATCAGAAGAACTAATTTATATTCTTTTTTTGAAACCTGGTGGNAAACGATTTTTTTCATTGCCCTGAGGAAGCCCACTTGAATAGGTGGGCGAAACTTCGGCTAATAATAAAAATCTCCAGAAGAACNNATTTATCTGCTTGAAATAAAGGATTTTTCGTAGGACCGCTCTCGAGGTACTGAGCCCTGCAGTTAGAAACCACCAAGATTGGTTAGATGAGAATGATGCTTTCATTCAAAACCAAAACCTATCGGAAAAGCGACTCCTAAGAGACCATCAGCGCAACCCCAAAAATGCTGCTAAGTGGCTGCTTTTACCAACTTATGCAGCACAATCCAAGCCAAACTGCGCGCCATGCAAGACTTCTGGCTCAACACTAAAACTGGAGAGATTCATAGCTCCGCTGATCAGCATGATACCAAGCGCTTCTATTCTTGCTTAAAAACTGTCTATGGTCCACCCACCTCAGGATTATCCCCTCTTCTCCATGCCGATGGATCAACTCTACTCACCAACAAGAGCCACGTTCTGGAAAGATGGGCTGAACACTTTCAAAATGTCCTCAACAGCTCCACTGAACAAAAACGCCTCCCTAACATTGCTCGCCTCCCTCACATACCCATCAACTATGACCTAGATGCCCTACCGACACTCGATGAAGTTCAAAACGCCGTCAATATGCTCTCCTCAGGAAAAGCCCCATGTTCAGATGCCATACCAGCATAGATCTACAAATCAGGTGGGCCAGAGGTTTTGCATGGCGCGCAGTTTTGACAGCCAAACTTCATCAGGTGGCCCAGTTCCTGTTGCCCATATCACCGACTCCTTCCGATCAATGTGAAAATCAAGGATACTTCCTCAAGATTTTAAAAATGCTTCATAGTAGGCCTACACATCTGCAAACGCAAGGGAAATCGTCAACTGTGCAACAACCATCGCGGAATCTCCTTCCTGTCGATCGCTGGCGAAATTCTGGCCCAGGTATTTCTGAAACTGAACCACCTCGAGCAGAACCTTCTCCGTGAAAGTCAGCGTGGATTTCATCAGGGCGGTGGAACTGTGGACATGACCTTCGCAACAAGACAGCTTCAAGAAAAATGCATAGAGTAACACCAAGATCTCTACTATTTTTATCGATTTGGATAAAGCTTTTGACACCGTTAGTAGGGACTGTGTGGAAGATCATGGTCAAGTACGGGTGTCCGAAGATCTTCATCTCTATCGTGAGACAATTTTACGATGGTATGTACCGTATGAAGACCAACGTCCTGGATGATTTCCAATTAAAAACGGTGTCAGTGTCAAATAGGAATGTGTTCTGGCATGATGTTCTATGCCATATTAAGCTATGCCTTTGGAGACGATGATTACGGCAGTATCCCAATCAGATATCGCTGCGATGGAAAATTACTGAACCTGAGACGCCTCAAGGCTACCGCCAACGTGACAGAAACAGCCTCACGTGAATTCTTGTATGCTGATGACTGTGCCCTCAATGCCTGCCTTGAAGGTACAGTTCGACATCAAATGAATAAGTTCTCCGTCGCCTGTGCCGGCCACTTTGGTCTAAACGTAAGTAACAAGAAGCAGGGGCGGATCCAGCCAGTAACGTTAGTGGGGGCGATTTCTGTAATATGTGGTTGTCAAGTCTCATAACGGCTTCGCTACTGTAAGAGAGATGTAGTAGTATACTTCATAACACTGCTGTGACAAAACAACGGATGACAAAATAGCCTTATGCTGCGACTACTGTTTTCCGAAATGTAAAAATCATGGTGAATAGAGTTACTTTCGTAAGTTTAAGGGGGGCGATTGCTCCAATCGCACTGCCCCTAGATCCGCTCCTGACAAGAAGATCGGGGCAATGTATCAACCAGCCTCAGGAAAGCCTTACATTTATCCCTGCATCATGGTAAATGATCAGAGACTTCAAGCCTTTCAAAGCTTGGCGTATCTTAGCAGCATTCTTTCTAACATCATATCCACCATCGACTTGGAAATTAACAACAAATCTCCAAAACGTGCACTGCGTTTGGTAGACTGAGGACAAGTGTGTGGGAAAGATGTGGGATTAAAGTCATGTAGCATTTTGCATCTATTTGTATAACAATATCTTCTGAAGATTATCTCGACGTGCAACCATGCTTCAAAGTTTGCTGTCAAACCCAGACAACGATTACAAGCACTGCATGCTATTTTTGTTCATTTACTTCTCGACAACCAAATTTGGCAGTTGGTTTTATTCATGTTAAATATATCTATGGAATTAAACACTGAGGACTTGAACAGCACCTGCAACACCATAAAATTTTGGTTAGTTGTTTGGCATATCTAGGTCAGTTGATTGCAACAAAACTTCATTGGCACGACGTCAAAAACTAGCGCCAGTAGACCGTTTGGACAGAGATGAACTTGCGTGAAAGCGGATATGATTATGCAAACTCAGATTTCGTGACCGCCTCTATAAAACAGCGCACAGCTATAGCCAAAAGTTTTTTAGTGCGGTCTTGCTCACAACTTACTGCAATTCGAACCAGGGTCGCTCTCACTGCTGGCCACTTGTCTTTTCTTCGATCAACGATCAAAACGAAGCCACTATCAGCTACAGACACTCTGAAAAGAAAAGCGATGCTACTCGAAAGTCTGACAGTTGCGAACCAGCAGCTATGAGTGCCGTCACCTAAAAATCGGATAGCAGAAACCAATACCTGGTTGTACCGGTGAGGTACAATAAAACATTGTTGAAGTCCTCATCAGTAATATCACGTAAAGCAGGATAGTGGGGAAGGCAAATGATTGGCGACTGTGACACATCCCTGCCTCCATGCACGTACGCGTAACAACATTCAAGCTGCGTGGACAGTTGTTTGGCGGAAAGCACGACCGTTGGCGAGCTTGGCAGGATTAGTGATCCTGAAAAGATTAAACCACATGAAATCAATGGTCATATTTAAGGGACTTTCAAGCAGACAATGCGGTGAATGCGTTGAAGCAGCTTCGTCAAAGCAACTACAGAATCAAGAAAAATCGTATTTGAGCTTACTGTCAACTCTCTCTCTAGCATACCTGTATAGTTGCATTGCGAATGGTACACGTATACTTGGTGACATATACACCATACGAACAAAACCTGTTCACCATTAAAAACATATGTACGTCATGGGGAAAGCACAAGACTTATGCAAATTTAACGCTTTTTGACCAATGTAACAAAGCCTGGTCGACATGAAAAAAGCTTGGTTACATTCTAACCACGTTATTTTGCCTTTAATGCATTGGTTTACAGCTTACTTTCCTGCTTTGGTATTACACGCAGATCGAGAAGAAACATAAAAATTTGATTAAAGCCCATTCATTCTCAGAAAAAACCTACTGGTTAAACGCTTGCAAACATTGGTTATGGACTGGTATTGCAAAAATTCCTCCTGGCAAACATGAATCAACCATTCTTTCCATATTTCCTCGCAGCTTGTATTTAGCTTTGTTGTTTTGTTGAGATATGCTCTTTNATTGCTTCCATTACTTAATTCATGTACTAAATCGTTCGTTANAAGCGCATTTTCACATTGACCTGCGTCGCACGAAGGGAGNTTTTCAGAGGATGCCCGCACGTCGTCATCGAATGAGTCATTGTTTTCTAAGTTAACGGGAGAAAAATCAATGGCATTTCGTCGAGCATGCTTGCCAACACTCCAACGGGAGAAAACCAGCGGGCAATTGGGTTCTTCGCCAATACATTGTTTCGTATCGCTCGTATCGAGTCGCTCAGCCACCGACAAAACGCATAGCGACCTACTGCGCAAAGTAGAACTCCCATGCTTTTCACCAAGATTTACCAAGCAAGGGTAAGATTTTGCATGATCGATGCATTGTGTTAGCACACCACAATCTTCACTATGTCCGTTATTGCTTTTGTTGCGCCAGAGTAATTCGTTTTTCCAATCGCACCACCTTGCAATGTTTCTCCAGTTGATCAATTCAGGTTTCTTCAAATGGTATTTGTTCTCATATGCAAGCTGATTTTTAGCAACAGTGTTGCGCTGGTTGAACATCACCAAGTAACCCAACTAAATCATAACAAGTGCAACTGTCTTTCGCACTCTTGCTCAGGCTAAAATCATGTTGAACTATACGGAATATAGCTATGCAAAACAGTTTTTGACAATTTATTGCTAACCACTTCAAAAAACTCAAGAAGCTGCTGAACAAAAACCAAAGCAAAACTTGTCTTTTTGACCTAGCTTAATCACTACAGGCTCGTGCAGCAGCAGCAGCAGCATTACTGAAACAGTACCAGAGAAATTGCTGCACTGCAGATGACCAAAGTGGGTAACGAACTATTGTGCAAGCTTAATCGCTTGCTTCTCTTATACTTGGCTGATTGATTTTTTCGTGTTCGGCCCGCACCGTCAGTCACGTATCTGAAAACTAATGTGAAAAGTAAAAAAACAATTAGATTCAGATGTCAAACTAACCACAGTTAACCTCAGCTTGCAATGGCAAGCTCTGATAAGTCGCCGTAAGCTAGTAACAAAGGAAGACACGCCCGCCTAAGCACACAGCGAAACTACAGGCATTGAGGGCAATGTTTATTTCCTGTCGCCTCCCATGTCATAAACCAATTCAGTCCATTCGCTCTACATCAAAAACATCACTGCAAGATTATACTAGCTAGTAGTTTCAAGCTAGTTCAACACCTAAGCATTGCACATGTTTCACTGAGAAAAGACCGCGGATGTGTGGTCGCAACTAATTCGCCACCTGCCGCAGCAGTTTACTACGAAACTGAACAAACATGCTATTTAAAGAGTTTCAAACGCAATATCTGGTGAGCGGGAATTTTTTCGCAGAACGCAACGTAAAGGACCACTGTTGACCAGCCGTATTCATTATTGAACAGGTCAGCTGATCAAGACGAAGCCGTTTTAAATAATATGCAGAAAGTTAGTTTTTACTCTTTTTTATGGGCATGCTCGACATAATATTTCTGACAAGTTTGCTGTTAAAATGAGTTTAACAGTTGCCTTGAGCGTTGTTTTCCCACAGGTAAACTGTTTTCACCTTTGCGTTTGTTAAGCCAAACCGGAAAATTTATTTCTACCACATCAAAATCAGTTAAACGTATCGTCGAGGGACACTACAGGTATATTTACAATACGTGGAATACTAAAAAAATCAAGGTTGAGCATTATCACAACGCGGAAACAGCGGGATTCACGTGGGGTAGGGTACAGGAATCAGTTTTTGCAAAGAGTTATATTTCTTCGATAAACAGCGAGAAAAACAATCCCCTGTCAACGGGTAATCACAAGATGCAATCACAATGTTTGAGTCTTAGAAAATGCAGAAATACAGTGCTGTGGTAGGAATGATTCCACTCTTGAGGTATACACCTCTAGTAGCGGAGCACTCGTAAGGAATGAAGCTCATTGCAGACCACTTCATTAAGCATTGTGTTCACAACAAGTCAACATAGCCCATGTGTTGATTTTTCAGTGTTTGTCTTGTTCATGACCATAGCCACACGCACAAAAAATGTTTCGCAGCAGGTTCGTTGCTGCTAACCAAAAACTTTGACAAATATTCCAGTTAAAACCACGCAAATTTTAAAAATAAAATTTAGAAAGTTCAAAAATTTTAAAACTTGTTATTTCGGAAAACGTTCATCCACGCAAGACCTTTAAAAACAACTTCATATATGCTACTCTATTTGAATAACAGCTGACGATACCTACATAGTAGGCGAAATATTCAATCTGATAAGATCGTAGCGTCTGATTCTTTGCTGTGAAACTCTTCCTTCGATAGACAATGATCTATGCTAGACAAGTGTATTTTAACCAGAGATGGGCACAAATCGGAGTTGTGGACTGTGCGGAGCGGACTCTGTAGAGTTCAAGCGTAGTCCTGAAAAATTCATTTTGTGCGGAGGAGTTCCAGTTGTCAAAAAACATGCCTATATGTTTACGTAGTATTTACAATTCTGCGGAGTCCAGGCGGAGTCAACTTTGAAATTTTCGAATTTTGCGGAGGCGGAACGGATGAGGACAGTGTTCCTTCTAAGGTGGACAACAGCGCAGTAGCATCAGACCATTTGCGCAGTGAAATCTCATTCTCGCGCACTTGCAACATTCCATATCTCGTATCTTATATATATTACATCAGGTGCGCAACCACGGGGGGCATTTTCCCCCCCGAAAATTTCAAAACAGTGCATAGCAATTTTGACGTTTGCAGAAACTTTCAAAGAATAAAGATGAAATTTTATATTCTAATCATTTTTAAGAAAAGTCTTATTTGAATTTTTCTTTGTCCTGCTGGTTAATTATCTCCTTACAAGATTTATCTTGAGACAGGCCATTTGATCGAAAATTTCGTACATGATTGGTATTTAACCACAAATATGCTGGAATTGTCAAAACTTGTGAGATCGTTTAAAATGTTGGTATTTCTAAGGCATTTTCATCCTTTTATTCGTGTACCACCCTGAAAATTTTCAGAAATACAGTGTGTGTGTACGCTTTGGCTTTGTTTCTTGCCTATCTTCTGAGGAAGAGAGTTTGCATACACTCTCGAAACGTCAACAATAAATAGGCCTACTGGATTGTTATCACACCAGTGGAGCAAAGTTTGCAGCCAGTGATGCCTAGTGACAGAAACATTGTTGAATTTTGATTGCATCGATGGTTGCCGGAGTCTGAACAGGAATCGGATTCTCAAATTTGAAAAATTTTCGGACCCGGATACGGAATCTAAAAATTTTGGAGCAGGAGGGGTGTCGGAGTCTAAATATGTGACTCCGGCCGCCTCTGATCTGGTGCACTTGTAGAAGATCCACAACCAGTAATGTTGAGATGTATTTTCTCTCTAAGGTTTGGGTACTAACTTGATATAATCCAAAATGGATACTCATATATATATGAAATGGTTTTGTCAATATTGATAAATGGTATTTCAAAAAATGAAAAAATTTTGCCAAAATATTGCTATGCACTGAAGATGATAACAGTTGTTATCGAAACGTTTGCAAGATGTCAGTTGTATCGTTTGCTTTGGCCGTAGTATTT
>JGI24022J15233_10009493_pt1 | contig 10958 bp, 8 predicted proteins | sample Ectturendosymbi2_FD_15233 | JGI IMG/M metagenome (IMG submission 15233)
TATGTGCAAGTTTGAATCATCGCAAAAAGACGAAAGCAGATGGCAGTCGACTGATTCCTCGAAAGCATACAGAAACACTAGTGCTTTTAAGTGTAGTTCAGTGTAGTTTGGATTGGTGTGATGCAATTAACATGAACCAAAAACTTTTAAAAACAGTTCTAAACAACATTAAGCACATAGAGGTTGAAGGTACTGTTGCATTAGTATTCATTATTTGTTTCAATGGAAAGGTGTAACTTGATAATAGGAAAGTGCTACATATTTTAACAGTGTTTTTAATTGTTAAATTTCATATATATAACTATGTATTTGGGTGGCTCCAGGTAATTGTTTAAGACCTGTAAGTTAGAATCTTGATCTGTTTGGACAATCAGAATTTTAAAGAATGGAGAGCCAACATGAAGATGGTGGTAGTAGTAATAAGGTTCACCCCTCACGACCTTACAATGAAGGAATTGATATCTGTAAGTTATGATTGGGGGAAATATGTTCAAAATTTGCTGTTTGTATCGCAATGTGAAACTTTTTATGTCAACTTGTTTACTTGTGTCTTGCCATGAAGCAAACCATTGCTTTTTGACTTGTAAATCTATATGTCATAGGTTCTTATATGAACAAGCTGCTTCACGAACAATGTGAATCATATCGAGCAGCTACAGTGGTGGTGGCTGCGACAAGCAGCAACACATAATTCTGTTTGGTTAAAGCAGGGGTGGGCAAATAGGAGCCAATGGCCTGCCACAGCATGTTTGTTCAGTGGCCCAAAAATCTTCAAATCTAAAATTTCCTTTAACTTATCACAGTAAATGTCAGTGCTGAGGGTAACTTGAATCAAGACTTGCTACTATTTCCAGTAGAAAGTACAGCCCTGTGCTAAATGTGGCCTTCTCAAAGTGGCTCCCAAACAATTAATTTCAATTAACCACCCCTGTGTAAGGAATCACATATTTTCAGCTGCTTTTCTTGGTTTTGCTGCATCATTAGCAACTGCATGGCATTTGCACTATGATGTGAAGAATCAGCAAATTGTGTGTGCAGCAAGTTGTGTGTGCATTTACAGTTGACATTCTAGTTATACTTATCTTTGCCCTTTTAACACCTGGTAAGGCGTATACTATATTTGAATAAGATTTAAGGACTAATAATGCGTAGTGTTACATGAAATAGATTTCCTGTTAAAAATTTGCAGACGGATTCCTTGCTTGTCTCGCGTGTCGAAAGTGGTTACTTTGCTCTTTTGTTAGATTTTCTGAGGTTGTGTTTTCTAACAAATGGATAAGTATGTCTTCGTGAGCCATAAGTTGCATGGAATGGCAAGTGTTATTTAATCCAATTGCAATATAGATTTAGAAACCACAACTTAAGTTTTTGGCATGCTGAAAGCTTCTTATTGCCAGTAACAGTACCTTTAAAAATCTAGCATAACATTTGAGCATTATTGAAAAAGCTATTACCAGTTTGTAGTATGCTAGCATCAGTTTGTTGTGTGCAAGTAAATTAGGCTTTATAGCCTTGGATGGAGTCATTCTAGGAGAAAGAGATGGCATCTTAAGTTATAGTATATTTACCAGGATCACACAAATACAGTACTGTCAAGTTAGCTGATATCACAAAACGACTAGCACGTTTGCAGTTGTGTTAATGTTACCTCATTGTTCAGGTCAGTTTGTTGCAAGCTGAACAATACATATATATATATATGTAAAGCTTTTTCATCAGGGATTGACAATGACAACACTTGCTTTTTTGTGGTATGTTGTCTTTTTTCAGCTAATTTACATTACACGTGCATGCTCACTTTCAGTGCTGTGATTTTGGATTGCATAATTACCTAATTTCTACCTTTCAAAAATATTTTCAAATTATTTTGAAACCTAGGTGAAAAAAGTCGTTTTTGAAAGCATCCATGACTTCAAGTACAAAGCATTATTTTATGTGGTTATGAGGTCACCTCATTAAACAGCTAACTTCTTAAAAAGCCAGAAGTTCATTTTCCTCAAACTTGTTTTGATAAGTTGGAATATCACCAAGTCTTTAATTCATGTATTTTGATTCCTTACACTGACACACATTAGTGCAAAAAAATTAAAGTGAGACAACAGCTAACACAAATTATTGACTTGTGACCATGCCCAAAGTTCTGGTCAATTCATGGTTCAACTACCCAGGCAGTGCTTGGATAGACTTTGATTATTGGTAGTGATCACTCCAAAGATGCATTCCTAACCAATGATGCAAATAGCTTCATCCAATCTCTGCAAGATCTAAGAATCGTGCAAATTTATTATCATGGTTGCGTTGTAGTTTATCCAACAACACAACAATGTCAGTGCTTTTGTCCAATTTTTAACTGTGTGAAGCTTAATCTAAACAAAGTTTTTAGGTGGATAAATGAATTCAGACTTATTTATGCACTGGCCAGTTTGCTTATGTTACTTTTATGATAAGTAACTTTCTGTGTACAGCTGTTAACATCTTGCTTCAGTAAATGGAAAAAAATTTAGTTAGATGATGGTAACATAAAATTCAGTTGGAGATAGACAAAATATTGCTTGTTGTGTTTCTTTTGCTTCAAAATGCCATGCCTGGCTGGCTTGTTGACAAGTAATTATAAATTTTATCGCAAGGAAATTTTCTACTTTGATGTCAATCAAATGTAGCATTATCCATCAGTTAAAGTGGAGATTTTTCATTTTTTAAAACATGAAGTTCATCAGTATGTTTTACTTATCAGCCACCTTGATATTTATGCTCTGGTTCTTGGCCTGGCAAGGCTCAGCCATTATGTTATCTTGTTGTGGTTGTGCGAAGTCTTTGGCAAAAACATAGATGTACTGTGTATTATGATTAATCTGTTTGGTTTCAGCGGGGGAAGACACAGATTATGGAGTCTGTGGCACGATATTGCTCGCTACGTCTGTTGTCTTGACGATTTTGCTATTCCCATTAACCATCTGGTTTGTTATTAAGGTGTGTTGTACTTTTGTTACGATATGTTGGTTTGTTTTTTGTATTGTTAATTGTGTGGTGTTATTGCTTTCTTCAAACGTCTTTATCCTTATATGAGATTCTCTTGTCACAGTAGTTTTTCAGTTGGATCTGTAGTGTTTTTTTATGATCCTGTGTGATTATACAACAGCAAGTCCTTCAGTTGCTTTGTAGGTGCAGTGACCTAATGACAGCTGCAGCCGTCACTTCCTGTCCGTGTAATCTTACCGCATGTTCTGTGACCGGGACGCTAAATACTCGTATATTGAACTGAAGTACATTAAACAAAACTGTTGCACCTTTTGTTTGCTAATAGTGTGACAAAATTTTAACTGAAAACTCTTTCAACGTCACCCAACTGTCTGTCAACCGGTTCTCTGTGATTTAGCTACGGCGAGGTTTTGATAAGATTTCCAATTACTTCGTGTAACCTGAACTATGCATCCATGAAATGCTTAACGAACACGCCGATTTTAAATTTTATTGAGTCCAAGTCGGCCCAGGCTTGTAACATTTGAACAGAGCTTCATCCTGCGCAGCCAAGTGACTGTCGCCGTTTGCTTTTAGGTGGTGCAAGAATACGAGCGAGCTGTTATTTTCCGTCTCGGCAGACTGTCCAAAGGTGGAGCGAAGGGACCAGGTAAAGTCCCAGTTGCGTTTGTTGCGACAATGCAAATGAATTTGTCAGGCTTGGCACAGTGAAAAAAGTTTGTCTGTAAATGGGTTTTCATCACAAATATGTGTCTTCTGTTCATGTCCCATCCGCTCGAAATTCGTAGATCACGTTTGCTGGCGCTCGTCTTCGGCCCATTGGCGTCGGAAGGGGGGGCCTTAGCCCTCCTCTGGATTTTGAAAATTTCAGCAAAAAAGGTTGCTTTAATTTCGAGGGGTAGAAAACAAATTTCACCACTTTTGGCCCCCTCCCCTGGAAAAATTTTGGAAAAATCCCATATTGTCCCCCCCTGGAAAAAATCCTTCTGACGCCCATGCGTCGGCCTCTTTCATTCCGTTAAGCTCAATTTGCTAGAATGTCAGCAGCAGTTCGTACTTGCTTGCAAAAAGCGGATCCATCAGATTTTCAAATATTCCTTCTGCAGGCATCTTCTTCGTCATCCCGTGCACCGACGAATACCGTAAAGTGGATCTCAGAACTGTGTCGTTCGACGTGCCTCCGCAAGAAGTATGTGCTGTCCGCTCGGCACGAGCTCCGCGCACGATTTGTCCTTATTTTTTTGCAGTAGTGCCTGTTTTCGGTTCTGCTGAAGGTTATCTAGAAACCAACGAGGAAAATGCTTTTATTTATTTATTTTTGAGACATGCAGCGAAAAAGGTGTTAAGTCATAAGATGCGTGGTAAACATTTGAATCTTGAAGTCAAAGTTATTTTTTGATGTAGTATCATTTTTTCTCAGCTTTTTGAGTGTAATCAGATAAAAGCGACGTGATTTGCTACATTACGTCATCCTAGAGCGACAGAAACAGACGCGCCCGAAACGAAAGGCGATCGCCCTTTGAACTTAGAACATTGAGTCTTGTTAGGCATGTTTGTGTGGAGCGCATCCCATTATTAGATAATTTGCTTGCCGTTCCATTCCTTTCTAACCCTTGCAGAGCCGAAGGATGGTGCGATGCTTTGTTCCCGTATAAAGTTACCCTCCTACGCACTCCCGAGAAATTTGTGTCCGGGTTTCTTTGCGTGCAAACGTGTTGCAGCAGTCTGTTTGTGGCCCCACTGGCCGGGCGCATGTTGTGTTGGCCAACTGTCGTGTCCGCACGACCGAAACGTTTTATATTCGTCTGCATCGTTTTACTTCAAGATCCTGACCAAGGACAGCGTGACCATATCCGTCGACGCCGTGGTCTACTACNGGTCCAGGACGCCACCATGAGCATTGCCAACGTCGAGAACGCGGACGGCGCGACTCGGCTGCTGGCCCAGACCACCCTCAGGAACATGCTGGGCACCAAGAGCTTGTCAGAGGTTCTCACTGATCGCGAACACATCAGCAGCGGGATGCAGGTTGGTGGATCCGTTGTTGCGATTATTAAACACGTGTATCCGTTGTTGAGATGATGAAACACATGGATCCGTTGATGAGACAAACATAAGGATCCGTTGTTGAGATGATTAAACTGCGCTTGGTTAAGTTGCAATTCCTACTATCACAGCCAATTGTGATAGAAGAAACTATAACTGTGATGATTTCGCTCCCCTCCCCTTTTATTACGTAGTTTCGTTTTTTGCATAGTCTTTAGTGATGGGTTCGTGCTTCATTTTGGTTAAAACAGCTGCAGCAACAGCAAGAAGATCATCGACCCACTTGCGCCGTCACCAAGTCACAGTTTTTCCTTCAACTACCGTATTTCGATCACAAGTTTCTTCTGGAACGTTACGAACATTTTTCGTAACAGTTTCATTTACCCCCCACGAGCGAAACAGACTCGCTTGCTTCGCTTTGTGCGTGAAGTTGTTTCTAAATACTTTTGTCCCACACCAACGGTCGGGTTGCATTTAAAACTTTTTGAAAAAAAGTTGCATTATTCAAGAAGCACTAGTGGAAAATGCAGAATTTCCGTGCAAGCCACCTTTTCCCGCAGTCAAGTTTTGATTCGACCGAATCACGCGTTACTGCGGAAACGGCTAACGTTCGTACACTCGAAGCCAAAACCGCTCGCGGAAGCCGACAATTTCTTGGCCTCGCCGCTTCGAACTGGACGATCAGTTGTGTTTATTCGATGCTCAGCGTTTTGCTTGATGTAAACACAAAGCGGCGTTCCACTCCTGCGCGACTGACTGATCCACTGTACATTCACCAGATCACTACCACTGAGACGTAGAATCCGCGGCGGCACAGCCGTAGCTCGCGGATTAACAAAGCGGCGGCCCTGAGCGACAGGCAGTCCGCGGTTAGTACCTATCTTTCCCTAATGACGTAGTGTCATATTCCAAGCCCAGCGACCCAGCGGCACACCTTGCCCTCATGTCACTCGCGCGCGCCATTGTGCTCCGTTGCGTGCAATTGTTCGCGGGGAAGGAAACAGTTACGTTGCCAATGACGACTCATGTGTCAGGCGCTCGGTTTTCGTTCTTTCGTCCCGACGGTCGTTTGTCTAGTCGCTCGTTCATCACGCGCCGCGCGATTGTTCGCCTGTCGTTGGCGATTTCTAAGACACGCTTTCAAAAATCCAGCTGTTTGAATTTGCCTTTGTTCGCGTTAAAGTCTATTATTATCCAAGCAAGGTGGATTCGACTCTGATTCTTGCTGATCTTCGATCTGTTCCTGGCTGTCGCAACTGAACTTTCATATTTGTTGCTTACACGACAAAAGCGCACGCCTCCCACCATCAAATCGCGTTCATTTGCTGTGGCGTGCACGCCGGAAGTGTCACGCGTACGCCTCGCCATGTTCTTGGAAATCCAATCGGTCCGCGTCAAAGCCATTTTGGTCGATGCCTAAAAAACGCACAGCAGTTCCGAGCGGCTCGAGATCCACGCGGAATCCGTGCAGCGTACATAATTAGTTGTCGGGTTGCAGAGGCCTGTTGCTGCTCAGGAGGCAGCGCAGGTGTAGCAGTGCTTCCGCGTGAATTATTGATGAGCCAGGGACGCGGTTGTGAGCGTCCTTCGACGTCACGCTTGCCAGGGTCTTCTGCATTTGTTAAGCTGCGAACAAAGACGCAGAGTTCTCGTCAAGAATGTTCAAAAACCACGCCAAGAATGCCGCGTCTGCACGCTAATAATTCAGTGGCGCCAGCTCAGAGCAAAGTGATGGTTGCGTGGCTTCTGATTCGTAACAATTGGTGGATGCTGGTTTTCAAGGCGCAGTTGAGCAGCAAATGGCTCAAACTCCTCGAGTGCGCATCTGTCGTTCGATTTGTTGAAAATGTGGATGATTTGAACTAAATTCTAGTCAATAATACGCGTGCATTTTACAACCCACGCCTGCAGCTTTCGCTTGCACTTGCCCAGTGCATACTCAAATCAAAATTTCCTTCGTTGGTTCTGGCGGCGTCTGCTTCACCGTTTCGTAACAGCGCTTAACTTGTGTTTTACTGCGGCAAATCTGCAATGGTGTGTTGCCGCGTTGTCTTAAGTCTGCGGCAGCAATTTGTTTTCTTTTGAAAGCGACCAATCAGCGGCTGCCGTTGCGACGGGTTTCTGGCGACATTCCACAGACGACCAGCTACGGGGTTTTCTGGGCTTCGCGTGCACTGGTTTTACGACAGGTTGCTCTTCTGCATTCTTGCTTCTTTTGCTTGAAAACGAAATGGTGCGTGTAAAAGATAGCCGCCCGTTGCCATAGTAACTGGAACTGGATGCCTCTACGTACAGATACTGTGATGATGCTGATTGTAATTCTGCGAAATAGCCTTGCGTGATACACGCCATGCCAATACGCCAGCTCATTTGAAATCCTAGGACCGTGTTGCAAAGTTAATTCGTCGATGGTTTTGAACATCGCTGTTGATAACATAATAGTTGCTTTGATTTTTTAAAGCATAAAGCGTTTGCTCCAAGTAATGCCTGCTGCCAACAGATGCCATGCTTTATTAAGCTGTTCATTGTCAGTCATCGAGAGATATTGCCCTTAACTTCAGTTGCATGACTTCACGTGTAACTATCGTTTCAAATACGAACTGGCTGCGTGTGCATCCAAGACCTAATGAAGGAGGTGCCTCGTGTCTCATCTCGTCGCTCCCGCGGGGAACGTCCGTCCGTGCGTGATGTTATCGCTTTTGTCAAGACAACCAGTGCTGCAAGAACACCTGTGACAGCTTGGAGCACTTAGACATGCGACGCCAGCACTTGCAATACGCCGTGCATCAATTTAATTTCGGCTGAGATTTTTGGGATTTTTTCTCCTTTCTGAAAGCCACCCAAGGTTTCGCTTGAAATACAAACGGCGCGTGCACCACTAACGCCGTGCTGTTGATGTCCTGTACTTTCAGTTGCTGCGCATTCCAACCCTTGCGCGAATAGCGCTGAGGAAAGCTAACGCTTTTCGAACATTTCGTGTAGGATTGAGATTGATTTGTTGTTTTGAAATAAACTGCAAGCCTTCGAATTTGACACATTTGCTAAAAGACGTTGTTGCCCAAGTAAATTGCTGTTATTCCAAAATGAAGTCCTCATCCAGCATGTAGCTCATACAAGCATCTCCATTTTTTACCAGGGACATGTCGAGATAGAAAGTAGGCAGATAGTACTGACTACTTAGTATAATATAAGAGCGCGCAAGTCACTCTTTGGGCCGAGTTGCTTTCAGTGATGCGGTAACGTAGCAACAACGCCAAGAAGAAGCTAAGTTATTCCGAGAAACGATACACCTTCCTCCGCGTCGCGTTGGCAGTCGTATTGCCAAGCAACATGTCTGCCGTTGATCAACAGCAGACCCAATCGGCGTTCTTCGCACTTTGCCTCAGTCGTTGCTCTGCTAAGACGCGAACAAGTCGTATTACCGGTGTTGAGTTGTCGCTGGTCGAAAATAAGCGACGTCGCTCGCAATGCAGAGTGACCATCGGCTGCGAAGATCCACCTGCGCTGTCGAGTCCAGCGCATGACCGCACGCTGTCACGCCTGCTTGCACAGCTGCACCCCAGGCCTGTCAGTTGTCGGAGAGCAACGCTTCCACTGGCATACCAGTGACGCGTTTCGCAATTTGCAACGTCTATAAGGCATAATTGGCCTGTTACATGCATGTTGGACAGCTTCCACACTAAATTATTCAGTGAGCGGCATGTTATCCTACTTGCGCCCGCGCCATATTGTCAGCAGCTTAAGACGCGCGCTCACTTCAACTAAAATCGGGAAACCTTTGTTAAAGTTAAAACTGGATTTTTTCTGGAAAATTGCGGCTACAGATGTTGGCGCAGCACTGCGTTTCCAGGCGTCTGGTATTAGTTACTGGCAGTGCTCTGTTAACGTGGTTTTGCGCCACTGACGTGATAGCGCCACAATGCTGCCCTGCCAACTTCACAACGTTGCATGAGCTGCCTTCTCAAGGATCGGTAGTGGCAATATGGACCATATCGCGTCCTTTAAGGTTTTGCTTGCCGAATGCTCTTTCGACTATTAGCGTTCGCAGTGCTTTAAATATGGCCACAGTTGCATGTCTTTCAGAACAATTTCAAGGGTTCAATCCTTAGTTTTGGGCTTTTTGCAGATACTTGCTTGATTTTGTGACAGCTGGATTGTCTTGACGAGAATAAAGATTGTAGTCTACTTAGTGATTTGAAATATGTCGTAGTTGACTGTCCCTTGTGTTGTTGAAAACAAACTGTGATTTCAGTTGTTCTCCCACGTCTTTAAAGTAAAGCCTGCTGAACCACTTCAAATAACACGGCAGCGCGACACGTAGCTTCTAAAAAACTTGGTCGATTTTCGTGAGTGTTATGCTCGGATTCATATCAAGGATTCTTTAATCGAGCACCTGCCTCCCACCTGGAACCGCAAGACAGATATTTTTTGCCCACCGCATTTAATATTCAGAAACAGAAGTCATTGGACGATTTTCACCGAAAACATTTTTCCGTAATTTATATTTTTGGGAAACTCCTCGCTTTGGCCACTGCTTGCTGAATTCGAACCCGCGGCATTTCAGGGATACATTCAGCCGCTGTATTTGTTCGCCTAAGTTAGCACGATGTAAAAAGTATTTCTAGGTGTGTGTTTTAGCCACCAAGGTACGTTGGTGCACAAACCCACCGAAACGATATAGGGTTGGTTGACTAGATGACTGCCATGACCTTTCACCGATCACGTGACAGTGACAATCTGTGTTAACATTGATAAACTCTTGCCGTTGTGTTTTCATTTATTCTGTAATTTCCAAGGACACTCGGTTACTTTTTTTGCATGATGACTTTTTGTATTGCTTCTGTTTATTAACTACTGAGTTATATGAAACAATCAATCTGCTTGAAAGACAAATCTAATTGAAGACTTTTCCGTTTTCAGTCAAACCTGGATGAAGCCACCGACCCGTGGGGCATCAAAGTCGAGCGTGTTGAAATGTAAGTCACGAGTTTTGTCACGCTTGGTTGTATCACGCGAAGTGAGCTCACCGCGATCGTATGAAGCTTTGTCAAAGAACGCATGCTTCGAATAGCTGCGCGTTGAAAAGCATTCAACCATATAACGCAGTACGCCATGACTCAGTCTTAGGCCCTGACAACGTGTACGCGGTCAGCGCGGTTTTCATTAAGTCCCGTCATACTTTGATTCCTCTGTTTTAGCCGGAAACGCTCTGGAAGTACTGTAATTGTACAGAAGCCGCTGTGTTCGTACAATGATCCATTTTATCCAGTATGGCGCTTCGCCTTAGGTCACGTGCAGCACATTTGAAAGCACTGGGACGTACGTTCAGGCCACTCTTTTGTTGTATGTNTAGGCTTAACTCGGCCCAACTCAAACACGAGTACTTTTCCATTCAGTGCTGTTCGGCGCTGAGCGACCAAGGCTTGTTTTGTGCCAAACGACTAGTTATCACTCTGTCAACGCAGTGTTGCACTTGACGCGAATCCAAAACGACGGGAGAATCGCGCTATCGCATAACAGCGTGTGTTCTTAACCTGGAGTCCGTGAATTTGATTTAAGGGGTCAGCGAATGTGATTCAAAAACTTTGCTCCGACATTTTGAAAGAGATAATAGACTTCTTCAGACATTTCGATTGCTACTACGATGTTTAAGACCCAATTTCATATATTTATTGCAACAATTCTTCTTGAGGGGCCCTTAACCTTTATTAGAATCTGCTAGGGATCCGTTACCCACAAATGCACTCTTGCTGTTCGAGCGCCTCCAACGTGCGCATGCATGACGCGGTTCCTGGTGGTTTCTAGAAACCGCGATCACCCGTAATAGGACCATCGACAGAAAGTCTACAATAGGGGGGGCATTTCGTTTGTGCAGGGGCGCTTGACATTCCAAAAATGGACAAAAACACCACTGTTTTATAGTGTTTCATGTT
>JGI24022J15233_10009495_pt1 | contig 10958 bp, 8 predicted proteins | sample Ectturendosymbi2_FD_15233 | JGI IMG/M metagenome (IMG submission 15233)
ATAATTATGTAATTATCTATTATTAGTTTGTTTATTTTAGATCATAACTTTTGAACCAGAAACGCTAGAAAGTCGATCAAAGGCTCAAAAGACTCGGACTCAAGCCCAAGTTCCCAATAAAAACTTCAGCAAAATACTTTGGCCTAGCGGTTGGGCCCTAGGCCAGGTAACATGAGTCAAAATGGCCCAAAAGCTACTTCACTTATGACGTCACTCACAAAAAATCTGCTACCCCAAACCAAAACATTTTTTTCAGTAGAGACTAGAAGACTGTCCGATCTGTTTGAGCCCTTGAACAGCTCTCTAGCGCAATCGGCAGAGGAGCTGTGATGTTGGTGAGGCAAGCGAAAACTGCTGGTTTTAGGCTGAAATCCAGGTATGATATATTCGTAGGCCATCTGTCAAAGTGCTAAAATGATAAAAACTATATCAAATATGTGAATTAGCAAAGGCTTCCTGAAATCAAGAAAATCTTCTTTATAAATCATGAATTAAATTCATACCAGTTGATCTTTTCGAGTTTTGAGCAATTGAAATATGGTCATGCATGAGCACTCTGTCTTGCTTGACCTTGATTTACATTAGTTCAAAGTTCATGAGGAAGGTGCCAATGATAGATTTTTGACAAATACACCTTCTGACACATTCTTGCAAATTTCCAGCCAAAATTATCCTCAGATGAAAATGATACAAGGGTTTTTATGTCAGAGGACTAAATTCACAAAAAATATCCACAAAAATTGAATATGAACACTGCAAATTTCAACCAGCAAAAACTTTGCGAAAAGTGGTATGATTTCAAATATTCAACTTGTATTGAAATCAGAGGGATGATATATCTCTGCTTATGAAATTTCATGGATTTTGCTCAAGGTTAGATATATAGCTCTGGATCACTTGACATGGAACGACCCATCAATAATATCAGTGCAATTAAGGAATAGGCAAAACATTTGGATGATAATGTACAGTAAGTGAATGCCTGTGAAGAAAATGCTCAATTTTTTTCAATGCATTCTTTGTTGACATAGCTGTTTGAGATGTGCAAATGCCAATTCAACGACCGTTCAAAAATTCCCCCTATAGGTTTGTGGGAAGCAGTTTCATTTGGTACTTGGTTGCAGAATCATAACGGGGATGAAGTGATGGACTATTGGTATGAAAATATAGCAAAATAGGACTACATGTAGCAAGAACATCCATGGCAAAACAGATAATTAATACAGTAAAAAAGCAAACAGCAGACATGTGTTGGACAAGCAGCGCATAGAGTGTTGAGGGGCATGCAGATGAATGAGACAGTCATGCACATGGTGAGAGAAGTGATGTTATAAAGCAGGAAGGCATGCAGCAGCCACACATTAGAAATTGTAATCTGTGTTTTGTTTGCAACTTGCACTTACCAACTAAGCATTTTGGCCTTAATTGCAGTGTGCAGTAATACTGTATGTATTTTATAAAGTAGGCCATTGCTGTAGTTGGTTTGAATCCTATGTCCACTTACGTTTTATGGCAGTTGAATTTTTGACATGCCATAGTCACAGTATTAATTTTGTAGCAATGTCTGTGCCAATTTTGCCAAGGCAAAATGAATGTTTATGATATGTAAGCGCTTCATGTCATCTACGACTTAACCAAACAAAGTGATATGTTATGCAATTATCCAAAATGTGTATACTTTTGCCAAAGTGATATGTATATGTATGCACTTAACCAAACCAACACTGTCTGATGCTTATTTAATCAAACTGTGAAAACCATGGATTATGGAATGGTGTATTTGTATAGTGCAGACCCTAACCATGTTTTAAACTTTTAGGTGCACATTGTTTACTGTTAGCCTACTGGGTATGAACAGATTCTAGTGTCACAGGGTACACATCAGTATGCCCAATTGCAGATAACCTCATCCCTAAACAATGGTACAGGAATTGGCCTTGCTTATTGTTTTAGGCACCAACCAGGTAGCCTAATTTATTCAATTTCTCACACAATATTGCCATATAGTGTAGGGTTGGAGCTAGTACAAAACACTTGTTCTCTGACTAAGGCTGAATTTACACATGGTGTTAGTGTGCATAACATAGTTGAACGCATCAAAAAGAGTCATGTCTGACAAAATTTTGCCCAGGTAAAATAATATGAAGAGTTCTCTTTGTATGAAGCAAAAAATGACAAATATTGAAGACAACATACGCTAGGCCTAATGCGAAAATTTTATACCTTGAAACAAAACGCTACAGTATCTACCATCAGACAATTCTCTGCATTACGGTTTGTTGATGTAAATCCAGTGACAAGCCTCATTTGTTCAAAACATTTTATCTGCTCCTCGTAGTTTGCAAAACTTCTTTTTGCATGAATAGGAACACAGGCTTCCTGGACAGCCAGAACATCATCACCAACAACCACAAGTATCTGTCTCACTTCAACCAATTTTAAGTAAGCTGTTGAAAACCGAGAAAATTGAGCTGGATACGGCAAACAAAGCACGTGTGAAGACTGATGTTTGCCACAAGCCGTTTCGTAAGCTGTAACTGGATTCTGTGTGAAGCCACCTTAATAGTCGACCTATGAATGGGAAGATAGAAGATCTCTGCTTTTCTTTCATTCATATGACTTAGAGAGATTTGGGTCAATTAAAGTAGACATAATATGCTTTCCACAGACTTACGCATCTGCCACCACAGTATACAAACACTCCAGAGCTTGCAGCATAGCGCATAATGAGGGAGAAATGCCGGAGGCGAAATGAGTGTGACATTCAGCCTTTCTGCTGGTACTTTACACCTTCTTGCAAAATGCCTTTTTCTGTGGTGACATTGGATTGCCCAGGAAACTGAACGACACAGAGCTTCCAGAGCACTTGACATTGTTGTGCTTCTTGTCTCTGCCACAGAAGGCACATGTAGCACTGGTAGATGCTGCAGATGTCAAATAACAAAGGTCAACAAAAAACGCTTTTTGTATTAAACAAGAATATGACATAACTTTTGGGTGCTGATTCCCATTTGGCGTTCATTTTCTTGTGGCACATCAACTATTGGAGTTGCAGCGAAAGGCTTTTTTGGGTATATAAACAGTTGTATGCTAACATATTAGCTTTTGTTTCCAAGTGAAAAATGACCTGATAATTCATTCTATATAAAGCTTGTTGATTTATTACAAATGTTAAAAAAAAGAAGTTGAACAAACAAACACACATAGGATCCCTGGCCTTGATAGTGGAACCCATAAAACTTCTGTAAGTGTTTTGAATGAGACTTTCCTTTAAAAAGCGTGGCTGCATCACCACGAGACACCATCCAAGAGGTGATACCATCACTGATGCTTTTCAGAAACCCTGGTATCTTGCTTCCATAGCTTGAATATTATTCACCCTGGCAGTCACTCATGTTACCAAGGTTTTCCAAAAAACATTGGTGTGAATGAAGAAAATACATCTATACAGGTGTATATAAGCCCATCTCCATGTAAGCCAAAGCAATTCTGCAACGCCTGCCTAAAAATGAGTCTTTATTTCTTACGAAGATCGAGCATATCTACCTGAATGTCTTCTGAGCTTGTAATACCACTGCATTCTTAACTTGACATTCTTAACACATCAAGCGCCGGTTGTCTGGAAACTTGCCCAAGTACAGGCTGCTGGCCCATGGTACATACGTGGCCGGCGTACGATACACTTGTACTTCACTTCAAATGCCAACCGTTGAGCGCTGGGTCGTATGTTTTCCTCTACAAAGTACGAAGATTTCGTACAAGTCTCTAGCAACCAGAAACATATATTTATAATGTTCGCTGGCGTACGGTGTGGTCAGGAAAGCATTTCAAACAGGGATGTGGAAGCGGAAGCTGGAAGCGGAAACGGTCCTTTTTCTGTGGAAGCGGAAGCGCTAAATCCTACCGCTTCCGTTTCCACATAGGTTATTTGACTTGGAGAGTAACTTGGCGTAAAAGTTTTGTCCATTTATCAATGTGGACTTAAGCAGTGAAGTTGCACTATAAGTCTGAATGAACGTGTGATATCAGTAGTGCGAGAGAACGAGATAAAGCAAAACTAGCACCCATGGCGTTCTTCATGGAAGGCCAAGTCATCGTGCAACTTACTGATTTTATCGGAGGCTGACTTTTCCAACCTAGCTGCTGTCTGCTACAATGGTAACAGTTTGAAAGCACAGATCTCCCGGTTATGTTCGCAACTTGAATCTGAGCTGTTTGTGCGAACTTAGGTGGTAGGTGCGAACTTAGCAGTTGTGCTTTTAACTGCCTTAGCAAACAGGTGTTGATCATTAGGGCTAATGTCTGGAGACTGATTGATGCTTTGACTGAAGCTAACTATTCTTTTCAGCAAGGTATATAGTATTCACTTACATTATGCTATTCACTTTACAAACAATGTTAGGTGAGGCCAAGCGTATAATTGAGTCATTTTGAGTCAACCATCCAAGTTAACGAAACATCGCATGACAGTGCGGAGTGAAGCTGCTGTAGGAAAGTCTGTGCGAAGCGGCAAGTTACGTGCTAACGTTATTTGCCCTAATGTCTGAAGACACACATAAAAGAAGTTAGTGTGTCTGTCCGCAGATTCACAGATCTGGTGTGGAAGGTACTTCTTTGGATTGATAACATGCATCGAGCAAACCACTCCTTCCACCTTCACTAACCATTTTGAAAGGAAATGAACTTGCTGAACAATTATATCAAATAGTGAACTTTAGCAATATAATGTTTCGTGTTTAATATTTTTTATGACCAGTTGTCACATTTGATTTGCTGTAAATACCAATAAACTGCTGAAAAAGTTGAATCCAGTTTTTTTCATTACTTTGTGCTAACTTAACTGGGATGCGAACTTAACTTAGCTATTACTGAACATATGTGTTTGCCAACTCAGTCCAAAAAGCTTTTGCATTTTACTGAAGATGTAACAAGTTTGTCCAAAACCTTGCGTTCTAGAATTTTCTCAAAGCATTATAATGGCGTAATAATGTATGACAATCAAAGCGCTTTGAAGAAACCTTAAACGGTTATGGGACACTATGCACTTTAGATTTATTTGTAAGGCTAGGCCGAGTGTGTTAACCTTTTTCTACCTCAGCACCCCTTTTGGCCATGCCTAAGCAGTTCAACACCCCTACCTTTGGCTAACACCTGGTTACTATAAGGATAAAGTAAAGACAAACGTATTCCTTTTTCCTTTTGCCGCCACATATGTGTCCTTCCCTAGCACCCACTGGAATTGATTTCAGCACCTTTTGGGGATGCACCCCATGTTAAGAAATTGATTTTAGCACCCCATGGGGGCACCGCATTTTAAGAAACCTTGGGCTAAGGTCAGGTTGTTGTAAGTGCTGTTTATATGGATATGTGTTGAAGACAGTTTTCTAGGTTGTATTTTTTGTAAGAACAGAGTAGCAGTACTGTGCTGACAGATACTAACTTATGCTATTATTTTAACTAGTAATGTGCCCTTGTAAATCGTAAGCTGCTGGTTTTGATAGTCATGCTTGTCAGTAAGTTAATAGATGAGATAGAGCCCAGGCTCTGTTAGCGCAAAGCCTTTGTGAGGCAGGAAGGGTATCGCGAAGAATAACACCCGTTGATTTGCGAAAAAGCTGTAATTCAGTGATCGCGACTTGTGATCTTTTTGCTGCTTCCCAACAATACATATCAATAGAGATTTAGAGTTGACAGAGAACAATAAAGGCTGTTGGCAACAATAGCTCACATTGCACCCTTTCCGCTCGTCCTTTCCCATCGCAACAACGCCAAGCATCTGAACGTACGTGCATAACTTTTTCACAAATCTCAAACCATGTTTACAGCAAGCTGATAAAAATTTTGTAGTTTTTTCCTCTCGTTTGATGCACTACCATCTTGACATGCGGCTGCTACAAGGTAATCACAACATGTTCTGTGATATTTACATTTTCTCTGCAACAACAACAACAGCAGAAGCATTACATTTCAGCATCCAAGAGCTGATAATTGTCGAATGCTCAGCCCGCGTGCAAGTAAAATTTTGCATTGATTTTTTGTGCAAAGTAAATTTTGTGTGGCTTTTTCATGAGAAAAACAAAATTTTGCGTGTTTTTTTGTTGTACAATGTGTGTAATAATTTTTTTTGTAGTTCAGTTAGTGCAATGAAAACATCCAGGAAAGATTTAAGTATCGAAATGAAAGTGCTGTACGTTTTAGTCTAATCGAAACCAAACTGAGTTATTTAGCGTTTAGCAAAGCACAGCTGAACGCATGTGCATTTTCAGACGGAGTCGAAAAGCAGAAATGCTGTCTAGGACCAGGTGATATAAAAACTGTTATTTCTTTTCTTCTCTACAATTTTTTTGCTCAAAACTTGACAGGATTCTTTGTAACAGCTTTAGCAACCGTTTCTGTTATTTTTACATTTTTCCCATTGTTGGAATAGGCGCAATAAATTTTCAAAGGCAACAAACAGACAATCCACCCTTGTTTTCGGGTGTTTTTTCCCTCCAAAAGATGTGGAAAAATTTGATTTTGATTTTCATAAACTACACAATATGGCTAACGTTTTTGTGCAGAATTTGGATTTCTATCTTGGAAGGTTTTCCATCCAGAGCCTTTTTAAAACAACGCCTTGACCACTCAAGCATCAACGTGAAAACCATACCGGCTTTCTAGCATCAGACAGCAGCCACGAATATACCATGGAGCGGCGGTCAATTAGTTGTCTTGAAGTTCCATTCTGTTAAAACCTCTGCAAATCTGCAGGCCTCCAAAATTCCTTCGTTCAATTTAGCTTTCCCGAGATCAGGATACTTGTCACACAAATAGCTAAATTGAAGCTGCTGGAATTGCATTTGGCCATTGGTTTCACAAAATTTTTCATCAAGCCCAAATTTATATGCAGAGGTGACATCAGGACTTATTATGATTTGCTAAGCTCCTGCACACTGTTCACTACAAGAACATATGGGTTTCTTGTCGACGAATGTTGCTTTTCATAGTGGTTTGCAGTAGGACCTAGACTGGTTGTCCCATATACAAAAAAAACAACAGTACTTGGTGACTTGTTTATGCATTCCCATTACTGGTAAAATGCTTATGACCTTTTAAGAGTTCCACGCAGGCTCCACTGGTAGTCACTAGTCAGTATAGCCAACTAAGAAGCAGTCAAAACAATCTGATTGTTATCATACGATTCATTGAAATTAACAGAATGTGCAATGGGTATTTAATTTGTTGAATTGTTTGTGTGCACACAGATGTCAATATGTCATGCAATAAAGCAGATTCTAACATTTAAATCACTCAGCAACTTACGGTTGGTAAACCTGCTTTACTTTCGCAAATGGTATGTCTGCTACATTGATTATTATTCTCTGTTACGTCATGATGCAAAACGATGCTACCTTCTGTTGTTCATAGGCCTGTAGTAGGCTAGGTAACTGGTAACCAAAGCATACAGATATCTCAAAAACTAGATGTGCTACAAAAAATTATTGACATTTTTGAAATCCGCGTCAAAAATACTTTTGGGGGCACCCATTGCAATCACCGTTTAAATTTTGCTGTTGACCAGTGTAATGGTTCAAATCCCTTGGTAACCCAATGTCGCGGTTCTCTCCTGGGCATGCAGCAGCAGAATATCCTCCAGACTCAGTGTGCACTGCTAAAATCTTTTTAGTGATGTCAAGTGCTTGGGCCTTCTCAAACACATCGTCAATTGTCAAGATGTACTCCTCAAAGAAGCAAATTGCATGGGATGAAATGACACTGACAAATGCGTTGCTAACGAATCCATCTGTGTTCTTTCTGTGAAACTGCGTAGAAATTGCAATTTTTGCTCCAATTCTTGCGGAAACTCATCTAAACCTTGACCAGGTTGTTGCTTGACGTTCGCGAGTAGATGAACAATTTCTTCATTTGGGCGTTTAAGAACAAACTGTCATGAATACGAACTGCGTTGTCATACATTTGACACTCATCAGTGTTCTTCCAAACAGTGTACGACAAAAAATTTGTTAGCACATCCAACTTGTTTACTTCCCCAACTGCCTTGTGAGCCATGACGTAATTGTGATATGTTTTTTTCCAGTGCTTCCACTCTTGTCACCATAGGGTTGGACAGCCAACACTGCAATGAGATACCAGTCGCATGCACTGCAATCAACAATTAAGGCAGAAAGCAGAATCACAGGTTGCAATTGCAGCAATCAATGCACAAATGCAATTAGCACTCAAGGCACAACCAATATGTTAGTGACGTAAACCATCAAAATAAAGAACATGGCAAAATTGTAAAATTATATGTATGAATTTCTGCATCAGTAACAACTAATGGCTAAGTGTAAAGACCTCAAATTCTACTTACACTTAACAAAGTGTTTGCTTCACAATTTTTGTCTGTGACAAAACTCTTGTTGCAATTGGTGACACATTTTGGAACATATTTTGTGATGATCTTTTTGCAAGTATTGAGAAAAAAAACATTGACACAAGAAAACACTTCCTAAGATTTTTTAATTGAAACAATTGTTTTATGATATTTTTGCATATTAGTTCTATGTATCCATTAACCTGAGTTTATTTGTGCAGATCATCATGAGGGTCAAGCTTGCTAGCTGTGGTTTTGTTGAGAATATCATCCTTGCCCAGAAATTTTTTACTCTTTATAAATTGTGTGAAGAGCAGCTCACAAAACAGGTAAAACTTTTGAATGCATTTAGCATAAGCAATTGCAATGAATTTTGCGCTGTTCTATTACTCATATTTTAGGTTCATTATGACTTCGGTCTGAGGAATATTCTCTCTGTTCTGCGCACACTTGGTGCTGCAAAGCGAGCTAGGCCAAATGAAGGAGAAGCTACCATTGTTATGAGAGTTCTTCGAGATATGAATGTTTCAAAATTGGTGAGTAGTGCCCATTACAGGTGGTGACTCTTATCCATTTTGGATTGCATTTTAACACTTTGAGAGCCGGTGTACGATGCATTTGTACTTTGAAATCGGCCTAAAACCAGCAGTTGTCAGTTGCCTTACGAACACCCTAGCTCCTCTGCCGATTGCGCTAGAGATCTGTTCAAGTGCTCAAACGAATCGGCCAGCCTTCTCGTCTGCAGTTGAAAAAAAATTGTGTGGTTGGGGATTGAAGATTTTTAGTGAGTGATCTCATAAGTGAAGTAGTTTTTGGGCCATTTTGGCTCATGTTGCCTGGCCTAGGGCCCAACTGCTCGACCAAAGTATTTTTCTGAAGTTTTCAATGGAAACTAAGCTCGAGTGCGAGTCTTTTGCGCCTTTGATTGACTTTCTAGCGTTTCTGGTTCAAAAGTTATGACCTGAAATAAACAAATTAATTAATTATCTAATTAACTAATTAGTCAAACAATTTTGCTAACTTAGATCAAAACTTTTGAACCCGAAATGTCAGCAGGTCATCCAAAGTATTAAAAGACTCAGATTGTGGCCTAGAATCCAATGAAAACTTAAGCAAAATACTACCATCTACCGGTTTCGGCCCAGGGCCAGGTGAACAAAGCCACGTGCGATCCAGTTGTTTTTATGCGAACTGCTTGAATTAACAATGACATCAAAGTGTTGAATGACAGAAGCATCTCAAAACTGAAACTGCAGTCCATTTAGTAAAATAGTTTATGTTTAAGGCAAACCCAGTTACAACAACAAAAATATTGTGCATTAAAAAGCATTAAAAATATTAAAACTGTTTGGAACGATATTATTTCAATTATGGCAAACATTATAAGTCATCTAAATCTCCATTTTTGGTTTTGTTTAGGCAAACATGAATGAAGTTTTTTGCACACTGTTTGCTGTTGTTTGTGCATCAACCTACACAAGAAAAACGTCTACTGCGCTGAACAGTTCTTGTTGATGGTGAGAAAAAACGCTGTCAAAAGAGCTTGTGTAGGTGGAAGATTTACTCAACATTGTGTTAACAGAAAAACCAATGGACAATTTCATTGCCAAACAAATCTATTCCCACGTATTGTTGCAAACTATTTGGTGTACCTGAATTTGTGAAAAATGAAATTTGTATGATGAAGAGATAGATCTCATGATGAAAGATGTTTTGTTGATCATTGCATTGCCCAGAGTTGGATGAGCCTTGTCACAAAATATATGCATTGCACGCGTGTTGGATTCTTTTTGCTGTTGCAGTGAGGAATGTCAAGATGGAAAGAATTTAGCACTGTCCATATTGTTGACATTCACATGGGAGCATTTGAATAGACATGGCTTACTTCAAAGTCCAGACTGAATTAAATTATTCAAATAAACACCCTCAAAATGTAGTCGCAACATATTTGTAAAAACAGTTCTGTTGTTGAAATTTCATGCGCATTTATCATTGTGAATGCTTTACCTTTTAATGCCCATGGATGCAAGCCAAAACTGTGGCGTTTTGGCGTTTCAGGATGTTTCAGGCTAAAACTTGGAAATGCATTAAGTTAGAACATCAGTGAAGACTTGATTGAATGCAGATGCGAAAGACAGAGATCTTTCCGATAAGCCTTAAAAATTTGGTAACGTGAGATTCGCAAACTTCAACAACAATGTAGAGATTCATATGGGCATCATTTGAATAGACGTGGTTTACTTCAAAGTGCAGACTGAATTAAGTTCTTGAATGAAATAACACGATGGGGTCAGGCCGCTTTCAGGGATTTTCGCGAAAAAACAACTGGATCACATGTGGCTTTGGGTGCTCGTAACTTGGGCACCGAAATTGGCAGAGTGCTGTTCGAATGTTCAAAAGACGCTGCAAGTCTGCTCTTAAAAAATTTTTTGGTTGGGGGTGCAGGTTTTTTGTGAGTCACGTGATGAGTGGAGGACTTTTAGGCCACCTTGGCCCTAGGCTCAAACCGTTACATGGTAGCATTTTGCTGAAGATTTTGTTGGAAACTAGGCTACAATCCCAGTCTTTTGATACTTTGGATGACCTTCTGAAGTTTTGGGAT
>JGI24022J15233_10009498_pt1 | contig 10957 bp, 8 predicted proteins | sample Ectturendosymbi2_FD_15233 | JGI IMG/M metagenome (IMG submission 15233)
CACCCCTTTCTAGGGGGTTTAGATTTGCCGAACGTTAAAGCTGAGCTGTTGGCTTCAAGATTAAAACAATGAAATTTGCTTCAAACTGGTGTCAATGTTTGTAGTTTTCGAACATGTCAACAGTCTTTGGCCCAGTTTTTTTAACATGCAAGGTGGGCTTGTATATTGCACAGATGTTAATGGCATCATGCAAGAATTGGGGTACTCCCACAGATCAGAAGAATGGAGACTGTTCTTTGATTCATCCAAACTAAGTCTAAAAGCTGTGTTGCTGCACACTGTTAATAGTATGTTGCCATCAATTCCCATTGGATATGCAGCTCAAATGAAAGAAACATACGAATATGAAGCTTCTTTTACAGTACATATATAACGAAGAGTACTACTGGCAACTGTGTGTAATTGCAAATACTATTGGAATTTCAGCCTGGTTATACAAAGTATTGGTGTTTTTGTGTGAATGGGACAGCCGTGCTAGACATGAACATTACCTTAAAAATGACTGGTCAAAAAGAAGCACTTTGAAAGGAGGTACAACAAATGTGAAGTACACTCTACTTGTTGAAGCATCAAAGATCTTACTACCCCTTTGCATATTAAACTGGCCTAATGAAAAAATTTGTAAAAGTGATCAATCAGGATGGAGCAGCTTTCCAATACATTTGCAACAAGTTTCCTGTATTAAGCCAAGCCAAGCTGAAAGAAGGTATCGTCGTTGGAGCCTAAATCAACAAGCTATTAAAAGATGAAGACTTTGATCACACCTTATCTGGAACGGAGAATGTTGCCTGGAATGCATTTCGAGATGTGGCACACAACTTTCTTGGAAACGCAAAAGCACTAAATTATATTGAATTTGTGGAACACATGATAGATTCCTACAAAATGTGGGGTGCAACATGTCTTTGAAAATACACGTCTTACACACGCACTTAAATTTTTCCTTCAAACTGTGGTGACGTAAGTGACGAACATGGGGAGCGTTTCCATCAGGATATTGCAGTCATAGAAAAACGCTACCAAGGAAGATGCAGCCCATCAATATTAGCTGATTACTGTTGGACTCTTGCTCGAGATTAACCAGACTTGTCTTACAGCAAGAAAGCTAAAAGNAAGCGATTGTGNACATGCACNTTTCTGTTGTTGCATTAGCNTTGATGTATGCATTTGTACAATAAAAATTGAAAATATTCAAAAAACGAGAGCTAATCGAAGTTTTTTTATTGTCATATTCGGTTTCAGCACCCAAAAATCTATAAGAAAGGACTATTTCCATAAAAGAAAGAAAAATTTTTTGAAATTTTGTTGACCTGTGTTATGGTTGTTAACTTGGGGTCTATGCATTGAGCTTTGTTACTTTTCAAGTATTTTCGTTCCATGTCTGGCCTTTCGCATTCATGTTGCAGGTGACCTGAATCAAAAACTGTCATGAGTAGCACGCGTTCTCTCGACTTCGTTCGCTCGCGCGTTACTCGGGCTCATCCGTTTGAGGCGAGCTGCTGTCTGCATTTAGGTATTCAAGTATTTTTTAACATCATTCATATCAGATTAAATGTTTTTTTTAAGCAACAGATTTGCATAGAGCAGTGGTTTTCAACCTTTTTGTACCGCGAGTCCGCGATCCATTATAGCAACCCACTATAACCAACGATCCCCATCTAAAACTCGATCAAACCAACTGTAATACAGCTGTGTGCACAAAAAAATTACTCGCGACGCCTCCAAAAATGGTTCACGACCCATCTGGGCAGTGTTTCCTCAGAAAAAATGTACACTAAACAAATCTTTGTTTTAGTGCGCATGCAGTTGCGCAACCATGTAAACATATAGGCAGTAAAGTGTTTCAAGCGTTACAGAGGCTATGTGGTATACTGTATATACGATATTAAATCTGGGCTGTTGCTAGTGCGCGAGAATGACATTTCACTAGACAAGTGGTCTGTTGGCACTGCACATTTGCGCACCGTAGAGCAGAGTTGTAAACGGGCCTCATTTTGAAGCCCGAACCTGACCCGAGCCCGTCATTTATTTTTGAAGCCCAATTTAGGCCCAAAAGCCAAATTTACCGAGTGAGTTGAGGTATGTGCAACTGCGGGGTAACAAAAAACGTAGTGTACGGTATAGCTGCAGGTTTAAGGTTTTATATCACACCCAAAATAACAACCACCTTGACCAAAACATTGGCTTAAACAAGCACAAATTTATCTTGTTAGTCAACGATAATACTCCGGAATGTAATGTTTCTCAAAAAAAGAAACTACCACGAAGCTATCCACGATGGCGCTTTAGGCATAAAAGAAACTATCTAGGTAATGCTATAAGCATGAAAAGTTGGTTTATGGGCCATTGTTTTTAAAACAAGCCAAACATCGCGTGAGTGATTGATCTTTTCGACACAAAGCCATCGTATGCTAATTTCCTTACCGCTGTTGCCTTCTCAAAAAGAGTTTGAGGCTAATCCGAGCAGAGAACAAAAGAACGCAGCTGTGTTTGCAAATAGAATTAGCAGAAGAAATCACAGTCACTTCACTCACAGAAGTTCTGCAGTGAGCACAACAAATGTAGGTCTGTAAAAATGTAGAAAAAATGTGAAAAATCGTTTGAGCACAACAAATGTAAAAAAATCGTTGCTCTTAATGTTATAAAAAAGTTTTGTATGCAGGCCCAAAATCGGCCTGAAACATTTTGACAAACTTAAGCACGAGCCCGGCGCGAACCCGACCCGAAAAGCCCGGCCCGACTTACAACTCTGCCTTAGAGGGAACACTGCCTCTGGGAGTCGCGACCTCACATTGAAAACCGGTGGCATAGAACAATGAATGTAAATTCCAGTCCAATGAGCAGTTCGCATTCGAAAATAATTTCAAACGAATGATTGTCAATTCGGGAATATGAATGAGCCAAGTACGCAGACGCTTACTTGAGCTCGTCTCAACAGTTAAAGTTCGAGCTGCCCTCTGCAAATAAGCATTTTTAAATATAATTCATATCAGATTGAGTGTTCATTGAAGCAATCGATTTGCATAGACAAGTTCCCATTCGAGAATAATTTCAAACGAACAAAAATATTCTGCAGTAACTGGGGCTAATATGAATGAGCCTAGTATGCAGAGAACTAACTGACATTGTAGTTGCTCTTTACCATACATTACGCAACAATCGACGAGTTCTCATGAAAACTTCTAATTCAATGTTACGTAACTACCGTTACATAGCAACGATAGTGCTGGCCAGAATAAAAGCAAATGGAAATTTCAATGATGCAAGCCTCGGACGGTTGTATTCTGTCAGTGGCCTTGGTATAAATGGCGTGTTGAGCCCGAGTGACGCGTTTGACCTCGAGTCGCTTCTGAACTGAATGTTCCAAAACACTATTTTTTGCGTTCGTGAACAACTTGTCACGTCACTGGCGTAAAGTTGACTTTACGTGGATAGAATGTAAGCTCAGTTTATAGTAAAGCAGTGCAGTGACAACATGACAAGCGATTGCTTGCGTGCAAATGCGAAACTAGTTGACGTAAACGTTTGTTGACCTTTAAAATGTAATGTTAGTGCTTCAACAAAGTAACGTTCGGCCCATAAAAAATGCAGCTTCTGAAAGAACCAGCTTTCTACGTGAACGTTAACTGATTTTTAATTTAAATAGAAGAACCGTTTGCCCAAATTGGGCAGAGGTTACCTGAGCAAGGTTAACAAATTTCATCATTTCCTTTTGTACAGAAATGTCGCGACCGAAATGTCCCGTGACCGAAATGGCTCAGACCGAAAAGTCATGTACTCTTTTATATGCGTGTAGGCAGGGTTGCGGTGTCGGAGGTAAGATGTCAGACTCCAACTCCGACCTTTCCAAAATTTTCGACTATGACTCCTTAATATAACGTGAAGGAAGTTTAGCTGTCGACCATTTTTAGCAACTAGCAATCAATGAAAATCGGGGTAAACAGCAAGAAATCTCTGTTTCAATAAAAGTTTCAAAATAAGTTGTGCCATCTGAACAAGCACCACTAAGATTCCTAATTTAGGAGTGCGATGTAATAAATGATTCAATTGGACTTCCGGAGTCGGAGTCAAATAAAAAACAATTTAGCGTTCTTAGAAATTCGTCTCCACCAAAAACCTCCGACTCCTTGCGACTCCGCAACCCTGCGTGGAGGAGATCGCTGTTAAAGCACATCATGCCACAATAAGCAGTATACTCAGCGTAGTATGTACGGGTGAGCACGGAAGGGCNAATGCCCCCAAATTATTTTCTGCTTCTTGTTTGCACTTCTTGAGACATGCATGTCAGTGTTTCTGATCGNAACTATTCGGTTCTGGTAGAAACTTTCCATTTCTTCTCCCATGGGAAACCCATGCCCATGGACAAGTCTGTGCTTTCACGTAGCCATTTCTCACTGACGTAAACAGCGCTTTGTACAACAGAACGATTNTAAGACGTAAATATTAGTAGGACATCAGTGCAAGAAAATGTGTGGAACGCCTTTCTGTTGGCGAAAAACTGAAGCCTTCTGCGAAATTGCACCTTAACAGTGAAACTGACAGCAGAACCTTACAGAAACAAATATTGTTGGGCCTGTTACAGAGACATTCCTGCTTTTTCAAATCAATAAGTTTTCCAGATGGGCAAGCGCGCCTTCTTGTCCTTCGGTGCTTGCGCCCATGGTGCGAAAGTGTTTTTACAGAAATGAAAAAGTAGCACTAACTTCTGCAATAAAGGGGTTTCTCGGGAAACGTAAGTTGTTCATTGAACTTTTCTTGGAAGAGTGGTGCAAGCTACTGCATTTGACTTGGTGCAAATCATCGTAATACTNGTGAACAGGAAAAGTATATTCATCAATATCATTTTCGCAAGAGATCATTTATATTGTTTGAAGAATGTACGTTTAAAAAGGTAGTGAACGGAAGCTCACGATCATTAGGAGCGAAGGATTTATCAGAAAACAAAATCTTCTCCAAATTGAAGTACATAATCTGTGAAAGAAAACGTTCACATATTTGTAGTTAATTTTGGAAAAAAGGAAAAGAAGCATGGTTTAAATTTAATGCTTGCAGGCCGAAGCGAACGAAAATTTTCATTTACATGTGAAGCTTATTTGTCAACCGGTGATAATCACACATATTCCGCTTTTTTGTAGATTTCAGCTGGCGGCTGGTTTGACAACTCGAAGATTTGCTCTTGTTTTTGGCGTCAATACTTTCGCTGCTGTCGCTTTAAACGCTGTTCTTACGGTTATACTGATAGATCGGGCTGTTCTGGGCTTGGATGTCTCCACGCAATTTGTCATCTACAGGTGTGTATGCAACTTGTTATCGTATTATCCAAAATTTTGACGGATTATCAACTCTGTCGTCTTTGTACGTAAAATATGAAAAGCTGCCGAAAATTGTTTCAATTCATCTACTTTGTGACGAGCTGTTTCCTTGAAATGACGTTTGCAGTTTTGAAGAATTTAAAGTCAAATATTATCATAAATAACCAGGAAGCGTACACTAGGACTATCATTTTGAGAGTACTCTTATCCACACACTATAGCCTGGAACGTCACAATCAAGCAAAGAAAACTCATCTTCACACCAACTGCCGTATTTTGTACGTAGGTACAAATAGAAAGCGATGTAGGAGTTGTAGCAAGGAAATAGAAAGGGATGTTTTGGCACATGCGCAGGTACAGCCGTTTCCCTGCACAGCATAATGCTTTTAAGACAAAGCTGGTTGCAACTTTGACACTTTGCGGGTCGCAAAGAGTGAGAGTTATCTTTTCTTGTAAGTCGCCAACGTGTGTGCGTGAATGAAGAGGCTCCAAGTTGATTAATTCTCGTAAAAGCAGTGCACAAACATAAGCTGTGTGCTCACTGAAGTCAGTCGATCGGTTCACCCGTAGAAGGCTTGCTTACAGAAATAAGCGTGGACTCTGATCGTACTTGTGTGGTCGTACGACAAAGCAAACTTGTGCGTCTTGTCTTAACATCGCATGATAACAACACAATGCTTGGTGTTTTGCTGCAACCTGCTTGCTTAGAGACCAATGCTCGTATGTGCCATCACACCAATTTTGCGCTTAGAACGGGATAATGACGTGCAGCTGCTCGCTCTCTCTCCTAACTCTGTTCTCGTTTGGTGAAGCCTACTTAAGCTTAACCAGGCGCTCTGTTTCTGATGCAGTGAAACAAAGGATCACGCCTAGTTGTGTTTCGATCCACCTCTGTGTAAATCCAACGTAAATCATTCTTGCAGTCACGTGTGCTGTTCCCAATAAACGTTTTTTTTCAAGTTAACGTTTTTGATTCATTAAAATTCACATAGCGGTGAAACGCTAATAGTTGCTGTAAAGATAGAAACTAATAACTTCTGATACAACCATTCAGCATATATGAAATTAGTGGGAAGCTGGTTTTGCAGTCATTGCTACTTTGAACTGGTGAACTTCTAAAAAAAAAACGATATAAAAGATCATTGTAAAACCCTATGCCAAGTATATGCGATGGTGGATCCGAAAGTCATGATAAATTCAAAGTGTGAAAGACGACAGCATTAACACGTCGTCAAATGTTCTGCGTTGGGTCCAAGTTTATAATACAAAGTGTATGTTCGTGACACTGTTTGCGAAAAGGAAACCGGATATCATTTACTCTTTGTCGCGGTGCTGGCGACGATTGCGGCGCTTCACATTGTTCAAAAGTACACTCTACACTCGAAGTGGAACAAACAGAGATTGACCGTTAGACAGTAAACAAATTAAAGGACGCACTTGAACCGCGCCCGGCCGGAAATTGAACGCTATTGCTGATTTCATAAAAGTTTTTTGAACTGCTTGTCCAGCAACAGGACACCGCTCCCATTACGCAAAGAGGTTTTGAACTGCGCTAAACAGTCTTGAAGAGCATTTCAGTGAAAAATTGAGATAATTATCTTTTGACATGCCTTGGCGTTCTGATAAATCTACCTCTTTCAATGCAAGTTTGTTTGTCACGATACAACATAGCAACGTGAAACCCAACACTGCTAGAATGAGGTGGCGATGCCGATGATGCAGCTGCCCCCATTTGCACTTGGTTTTTGTTTGACGGATTAAAAATTGTGCGTTTGGCGTAATTCGGGGTTTATTTTTGAAATTTTATGAAACTTACGTAATTTGGCAATCAGAGCTAGTAAAAATATTTTTCGTTACTCACTGAAAATTTGAGAGGTTTTCTCCTACAAGGTTTGTTTCACTAGACAACGGTTGGGATTGTTTTTATGAATGTGTCCTCCCTCAACGACCTAAACCTGCGGAAGCGCCTGGTCAGAATCGAACAATTTAATCTGATTTTTGCGCTAATTGTGAAAATCTTCCAGTGATGAAATTCTGTTGACTAGCGTCGAACTTGAGAATAATCGGAAGCTGAATAGTGGTTAGTGGCCAAATTCCTATAACTTAGTGGTTGTTTGCTGTTTACACTGAAAAAGCTGCGAACAGAAAGGCTTCCGTATACTCGCTTGGAGCTCCGTTTGATGCATCACAAGCAGCCTGCGAGCGTCCATATTCGCCCATGTTCTGCGTTGTGGACCGCGCGGCTACATTCACAATTAGTGCTGGAATGGTGAAATAGCACTGGCAGCCACACACGTGATAACTTCTTTCACACTTCGCCATTTACGTCGAGCACAACACTGAACAGACTGCAAGTTTTCCATTTGACCTGACTGGGAAGCGAACCCAGTCTCCTGCTTTGAAAGCCGTGCACTCAACCTACTATAGAGAGAAACGTTGGTTTTGAACTGCGCAAAGTGTCATTTATAAACCTTGTCACTGCGGATATCATTTTGCTGACAAAACACGCCTGCTGAAGTCAATAACGCGCGACAAAGAAGTTTCTGACATAAAATATTAAATAATGCTGATTCTGAATGCAGTAAGCACTGGTAACTTGCCCTTGCAATTGATGGTCGCGGCCCGTCCAATCACTTCCGTGTTATCATGTTTTACGTTATCTAACGCTACGAATAAAAATACGTAATGGTTGTTTTTGATACGATTGCATTGTGATTTTCTATATTCATGTGAAAGGCAGAGTTTCGTGTGAGATTTGTGCATTTGGTTAGCACCTAAACTGCTCAGTACTACGCGAAATTCTCATGGTTTGTGCTTTGCGGTCAACTTTTCCATCCGATTTCAATCCGCTTCTGAAAAGATAGCATGTGTGTCAATTGCTATCGACAAAAGATTTTTCTTTGAGAAGAATTATATGACATTTTTTGAACAACTACGACTTGTGATCACCTAAAAGTTGCTTTTGCAGCCTACTTGACGTTTCATTTCTTAAAAATTCGCCTTGCAATAATTTCTAGCTTTTTTGCTTTTAGTTGGTTATGCACAAAGACGTGTCGAAAGTGCTCAAAATACGGTTTTCAGTGAACATAGGTAACATGTTGTAGATATCGTATAATAAATTCGTGTGTAAGATAAACCATGAGTTTGAGAAAATGTGAAAAAGTAAATAAACTACTTGTCTGAAAATATGCATGATTAATTGTGAATAACTTTCTGTTATAATTTGAAACAACTAATCTAAATTATCCTGAGCGTTGTTTCAGTTAATTGTTGTACACCTTGCAACTACTGATGTTCAAAAGTTAAAGAAACACGTTCATTCCAGATTGGTTCAAAAACTCAGGAATTATGTCGTTCAGCAACTAATACGTCTGACCTACCCAATGAACCAGAACCACTGTACTAATGTAGTAATTTCTATGTGGACTTGCATCGTTTCGAATATCTTGCGAGATGACAATTTTCGTGAGGAAGAAATATCTATTTGTTTGTAATGTAGGCTACTTCTGCAACATTTCAAAACCCTCTAATTGCCTCTAGCGTTTTTGTGTTTACAGCGTGTATTTCGGGATAATAGCGTTACTTTTCCTCGCACATGGATTTTATTATATTTCTCGTTCGCGTGGAAGTCATGGCAACCTGGCAGTGAGCACTGCGGAAAGTCCGGAGGAGAGCGATCTAAAACAATCCGTCTTGTAAGAGCTTTAGCAACCACATATATCTGATGTGCAAACTGAAGACTGATCTACTGACTGACCACTTTAAACCAATGGTTAGGACGTGGGATTGCTTCCAGTGCAATATGGTTTGGGCTTTGCTCGTTTGCGCAGCCTGTACATGAAAGCATTATCAAGTAATTTTGCACAAATTGATAAACACATCAGATGCAGTAATGCTGAGCAAATGACCCGTTCAAATCAAGAGCTTTATCATTTGTATCGCCATTATATTTTTGCGTATGTGAAGCGAGTGTATATCGACTACCAAGTTCCGTGCTATGTTGTAAGAACTAAATGTTAACTCGTTTATTCTTATTGAAACATCTGAGGTCAAAAAATCAGGCTGGAATCGATAATTTTCAGTAGAACTTGCTGCAATGACTAAACTTGTTACAAAAGTATGGGACAGTGGATTCATTTTAAAAATTTGCAGCTTTTATTAAATTTCTATCAAAGCGTACAATTCCAGGTTGGAATTAAGACTGATGTCTTTTTTTATATTTACGAGGGAAAATCCTTTGCATGGACGGTTAAAATGTTCCTATTTTCAATCAAACTTGTAATTCAAGAAAAGGTTGTCGTGGGTTGTGTCTTGTGTCTAGAGTTTCTAACAATGGTCAGCTACGACTTTGACCTGCAACATAAGCACAGTTGCTGTCGGTGCTCCTATAGCAATTGNGTGCCTGCTAANTACGGTATGTGCNTGTTGGCAGNAGATGTTTAAATTGTTTCTATTCAGTACNATACATTTTATGCATACAGTACGATTTCATTGTTTTTCTTTAATGNTTCGAGTGCATGACAAGTATCTTTTACCGCAAGGATGCCGGACTCTTTGAAGTCCTGTGAAACAGATGAAATTGAATGAAAACCAAGCGGTGGTGCTANTAACCGGTGCCTCAGTATTTAAGCTACGTTTTTGTGAGTCTNTTCATATTTTCACTGCATCAAACCACTTGCAACTCTCATGATGCGAATTTATGATNGCGCACAACGGCGCCATTCAGACCGTTGGTGAAATGCCTTTTAAGTGCTGTTCATTCTAGTAGCTGCCTGCACCAGCGAACTTGTGAAAGTTGTGCGAATGCAAGAAAGTAATAAACAGCCGAAACACAGCTCCATTTGTGTTTTTAGTCATGGTGGTTGTTAAAGTTTTGTTTTTGATTACAATGTAAGGTCTGCCAACCTTCAAAAGCTAAATTAATTATCGGAAGTTGACGAGCTATTTGTTAAATATTTAAATTGTAGCTATTAAGTTTTAACCTGTAGCACTTCTGACACACAAAGTTATGCAATGCGGTGGTTATGTTGAACTGGCATGGCTTGTAATTATTGCTAAAACCATTCCGGTATCCGAAATGTTTGGGATGTTGGGCCTTGAAAGATGACTGCACAAAATTTTCATGAAGGATGCAATTCCGCGTTTTTGAGTCCTGCGTATGAACTGGCCTTAATGATAAGTTGTTTGTGGCCCATGCCTGCTCTTCAGTGTAATCCTCCCACACGGACACCCTGCGGGCGCTTCGTCGGTAGCAATGACTAACGTAAGTTATTGCCGCTATGAAGTCGCGCCTGTGCACGCATCGTATGCTATTGTAATGGAACTATTTGCGAGTCAAATTTTCACAATCTAGTTATGCCTGCAGCAAACATGAACACAGTAAACCTGGATTAATCCGGATCTTCGCAAAAACCGGATAAAACTGGTGGTACTAATGATTTCTAACGTTTTTTTTATGACAATCTTCGGTTTATCCGGATGTTTTCAATCCGGATCTTCGCCAATGCCGGATAAAAGCTGTTTTTTCATATCTGGTAATCCGGATTTTTCTGTATTTTCACGCGGTTGTGTTCTGTAGTGCATTGACTGGTCTCTAGGAAAGATTTGGCAGCTTTCAGACGCAACACAAGCGTGTTCACGATCAC
>JGI24022J15233_10009502_pt1 | contig 10955 bp, 5 predicted proteins | sample Ectturendosymbi2_FD_15233 | JGI IMG/M metagenome (IMG submission 15233)
TGATAGTTTGTGCGTCACTTGTTGTTCATTGTTGTGCAGTTAAGAAGAACGTTATTGTTGCATCACAGTTATACGATGTTGCCGATGTACAGTTCACAGTAAAGTACACTGAGTAGAAAGTAGTAGACTCAGCCTGAGCCTAGTAGAGAGTAGACGAGTCACAGACTAGAGCTGCTGTTCAACCTTTGTGGGAATAAAGTAAAAACAATGTGAAACCCAACTTTTTACTATTTAGTCAAGTCAGATGAAGCAAAATAGCATATTTTCATATGTGAAGTAAAATAATAGCAACAGCGAAGGTGTGGACGGTAATGAGCAATGTAGTTCAAATGCAAAAGAGGCACCTGATNCGAAGCGGACCAAACGTAATTCAATTGCTAATACATTAGAAAATGGGACGACACATATTTCAGATACGGGTTCTTTTTGCCGGGTGACCAAATTCTGACTGTAGCAGCTAAATTCCAAAAATGCAAGAACAAGCGAGTCATTAAATTTATTGCTTTTTAAGTTCTGTAATAACTGTTCATTTGTTGAATTATCTAATAATGAAACACTTGATTTTGTTACAAGTAATTCATGTTTTTTAAATTTTTGTTATTGGGGTTCCATGACAAACGTGAAAGTATATCAGGGGTTCCTCGATGACAAAAAGGTTGAAGAGCACTGCGCTAATACCATGAGCAACTCCAAAGTTATTAAGTCAAAAATAAGTATAAATTTATCACTAGGTCAAAATTTATCGTTACAGTAGATTAAAAATTCTAGCAGCACAGTTTTTTCTCTTAATCGATATATTTTATGAAAGCAACAACAACAGGTAATACGTTTTTGCAAGTTTAGATAAATTTTGACGTAATACTGGTTTTTGCGACTTCTCACGTAATAATCTTGTTTTGCCCACTTTTTTAAAGTACGCAAAGCGTGCTATGGTACTTGATGTTGAAGTTATAACAATGTAAAAGCTTTTCAGTGACTTCAGGAGTTTTTTTGACACTGGATATTTTTCTTGTGCGTTTGGACTGATTTTCTTCAATGGTTTGCTACCTCTAATTTCGTTGGGTCTTTCACACTTTTGACATTTGTTTCATTTCAAAAGAAAAAAGATATTCATCTTATCGCGTTGATGCTTTGTATTCCGCGTTTCTATTGCAAATGTAGGAAATCGATAAGCCAAATTTGTCAATTATAAAGTCAAAATTTTGGGGTCAGAAAATTGGTTGCCCTAGTGATTAGTTAATAAACTTAAAGAACGAGGTAAAGTTCAAAATCCAGGTTTCAAAGTAGTCTTCTTGCTTGTTTTTTTTTGATTTGCTGAAATGTTTGTGGTTTGTTACTTCCACCTCTAAGTTACATTTCAGGGTTTGGCCATTTTGGGAAAATAAACAACGATGTTACACACATTTGTTGGAAACAAAGTTTTAAATCGCTATTTCTAATGAAACTGCGAAAGCAAACATACTGACAAGCGTCGAGCATTCCAGAGCAACAGCTTTCTCCGAACCAGACAAAAAGCAAAAATCTGTCCCTCTCATTAACTTTTCTGTTTACTTTCAGCCATTGCACGTTCAAATTTTATTACGAAATCGACGATAAAATGCCAACGTGTGTCCCTGAGTGAGAATAATTTCCTTATAGTTAGGACAAGTCAAACATTACTTTGCCCAAGAAAAATCTTTGGGTTGCTAACCCTTAGTAATAGTTTATGCAATACTAAATTGGGAAATCAGTATTATCGAAAGAGTTCCATAGTCTTAAAACAAACGATTTTGTAACAGTTACATGATATCATAACGATATGGACTTTTCAAGATTATCCATCTCATGAAATTACTTAGCAGTCTGTTCAGATGACCTTACAGTCAAAATGAACACCTCGTTCTAAATGTGTTCCTGATGTAAAGCTCTCTCTTGGATTGTCACTTTTACTAAATAAGTTGGTCAAAGCCATGTTACGTAACTCTGCTTAAGACATATTGACAATATTTTCATCACATGAAACCACAGCAGAGACACATCTGGCGTTTTTGTTTCCTTCTTAGTTAGTTCTGGTCTCGACTGATGTATAAATGTTTTCTTTACCACAATGGCAGGTTTTAGGTGCATGACAATTATCTCGACCAAATGTTTTTCTGGATATGAAGCATTGATAGGACTATGACGCAAGTTTGCAGAGAGTAGCACATGGGCAGTGTCACTGTAAATTGGACTCGTTTACACCTAACACAAGCCTTCAAATACGTCATTCAAAGAGTGCTATCGCAATGGGTTTGTGACAAAGTTCAAAGAAGATCACATCCTTCATTCGGACCTTGTTAACAAGTTTCAGAAACGGTATTGCTGAGTAATATTGCGGTCAGCTTGCAAATACATGTGCTGATATAATTGTATCATTGAGAAATCATCAGACAGTGAAAAAAAACAGTCAATTTTCTCATATCCAACAACACAATTCCATGGCGAAAGCCAAACAATACACTCTGAAACAATAAGTTCTAAGGAATACTTATCTTCTCAAAAGAGCATCCTTCAAAAAAATTTTAAAACTATCTTACATAGAGCGAAGCAGCGTCACCTGGAAAGTATTCGTACTTTATCCTGTGGCAGTACAAAATGAATAAATTTATTTGCCAGCAGACACGAAGTCCATGGTACAAATCAGTGATGGAGTCTCGAGACTTGGTCTCCGTCTCGAGACTCATTTTTGTGAGTATTGGTCTCGATGGTTTCAGGTCTCGTCTCGGTGTCGAAGGCTACAGGTCTCGCAACTTTGAATATTGCAAAGAAAGGTTTTTTTAAATTTCTGTAATTCAACGATGTTTGGNTGNTGTATTTGCAGGTAGGCAACCAAAACATGTCGGAAAAATGCCAGAAATTTGAAAAAAATGAAGTCAGAAGTGATGACGACATTTTTTTTAATTCGGCAAAATGCACAAATTTTGAAGCATCGAGTCTCGGTCTCGACCTTCAAGTCTCGAGTCTCCGTCTCGGTCTCGGAATTTTTGATGAAGTCTCCGTCTCGGTCTCGAGATTTTAACCAGGTCTCGGTCTGGAAGGTTACGGTCTCGACTACATCACTGGTACAAACACACACTCTCTGCACAACACAGGTTAATAAAAACAGACAAAACAGAACGTTTTACAAGAGCAGTGGAAGCTGAATCACAGCGTTACAGACACTTTCTTAGTAAAACGTTTTGTAGCGGCGTTGGAGGCGGAACCACAGGGTTACAGACACATTCTTAACACTACTGTTCGCTAACCCGTAACACTTGGTGCAACACTACTGCAGAGTAGGACGCTAATTCCTAAACTGGTCGAGACCAGATAAAGTACGAAGCGTTGCGGCATGACACGCCCTCAAACGAACAAGCACTGCAATGCCCGAGCACTCAGAAATTAAATAGTAAGAAAAGTTTGCTTTTAAAGTGTAACCAACCACAANATAACACTTCTTTGCTGTGTGATNGTATCGCAACATAACGCGTGTTCTCACAAGTTAGAAGTAATGAGCAATGCAGAAGCACATAGCTNTTTGAAGGCAATCTGTGTGAAACCGCCTTGCAGAAAAATTACTATTAAGTCTTTGCAGCAACTTTACATTGTAGGGTTCGCGAGCGCTCCTACCGGACTGCTCCGCGTTGTTTCTTCTGGTGCACAGCGTCTCATGCGGTTTTATACCTTGCGTTTTTGATGGCAAGGCTATTCACTCACCTGTGACGCTTGAATAGTGCTTAGAAGTTTTCAAATTGCATGCAACCGACATTCTTGTTAAACATTCATGGCGAACTTACCTTTTAAAGAAGACGGCAGTTATCCAAAAGACGTCGATACACAAATCAAGCGCTTTGCTGCAAGTATTATAAGCATTTTCTTGCGGCATTGCAATTGCTTGCGAAATTGCATTTGAGGTGAAACAGTCTAAAGCATTTTTTTGTTGGAAAGATGAGCTTGAAATATATTGTCACGGATACGAATGTGCAATGAGACAATGCCGAACAACAGACAACCGTTTTGAGTTCCAGCCACGGGCGAAACGTCACTCAGTGGTCAACCCGCAGCTAAAATCATATTTGCACAGCATGACGATCCTGAACTTCGCGAATCCGACAGCGTGGTTCCGTTTTACTATGTAGCCTGTCTTCGTCAAACGGGATTCAAGGCAAGCCTATAACTTCTTGGCATCTTACGGTTGACTGCGCGCCACAGCTGCTCAAAAGTTTTCCTTCATTCAGAGTTATGGCCAGAAACAAACATTTAAGAGAGCAAACGAACATATTCTTTGCCAGGTGCCACATCAGTGATAAGCAACAAGGAAGAGTTTTGTGGTTTTTGAGAACATTTTTGGACTGCTGAAAAAGGGCGTTTCAATTATTTGATGGCCTATAAAAGAACTTTCGCTGCGACACTGAAAACAAAGTAACAGGCAAACGCTTTTAGGTGGATCTCAGCCTGTTTAGCTAAAAGGATGAAATAAAATGCCTCAGAGGTCTTTCTAATGCGCGTCCGGCAGGAACGCCACTTCGGCTTGTCAAAATCTCGGTTTTAGATGAGTTCACCATAACCACGTTTATTGGGAACAGCGACTCGCTTATAAGTATGCATGGTATTTCGGGTTCGGACAGCGGTTATACTTTCCAAAGGTCAGACGCATAACTTCTATAACAAGTGTGCTTAGAGATGAGTATGGGGCGCCGTTCGTAAAAATATTATATCTGACAGATTTCGCACAAAAACTGCTATCTCTGCGCAGAGATAACTATATCTGCGCGCATTTAGAGATAGCAGTTTTTGTGCTAAATCTGTCAGATATAATATTTTTGCGAACGGCGCCCCATAGAGGAGCATCGTAGCTAGTCAAACTGCGGCTATTTCGTTTTCTAGCCGCTGATGCTGCACGGGGGTTTCTGAGTTTTGTTGCCATTAATATCAACATTCCAGGACTTTATCTGGAGAAACGTTTTATTTATTAATGTTAGTGCTAGATGTAGGCGTTAAGAGGCAAAATCGGAAAATGAAAATTTATCATTAAATTTTTTCCTTTCATAAAATATTCTATTTCCCATTTGTGTTCTCATTCAACATTTGCGCAAAGCAGATGCTCCATACGTGCAGCAAAGCAGACGTCATTAGATTTGCAAAGAAAGCAAAGAACAAATGCTGTGCTTACGACAGTCAGATTGAAATCAGAGTTTTTTTATAGCCGGAAGACATTCACCCGGTACATTATTCTGCTGATTTTCCTCAATTTTACTCGTTTTGTGACACAAAATACCCAACTGACACGGAGCGTTGTGTTCGCTCTGAAAATAAATGAAGAAAACCGCAAAGATTTCTTTTGGCTGAAACAGGTGAAGCAAAGATAAAGCAGCAGAAGTCGGCAGTAGTGTCTGTAGCTTATAGTATATCCTGTTCCGTCAAAGCGGATTATGTCGATTGTCATATTCTGATCTGACGACTTATCTGATTGAAATCGCTCGAAATTGACAAAATGCACAAATCAGCGAGCATTCCTGATGATCTGAAAGGACTGCAAGTAAGTCTTTAGGTTTTGTGAACTTGCAAACCACTAATAAGTTCCAATGTATTCTTGCCAAATTATTATCAAGCAAATAGTTTTTTTACCAATAGAACCGGTTGGTCTCCGATATCGTCTCAAGCTGTAATCAAAAGTTTTCGTCACTCAGCAAACATAGAGAAAACTACTTAACCACTGTCATAGCTAAAATTTTGCGTGACATTGATTAGAAGCATTTCATCAAGATAAAAAATTGTTCATTCACTTCTACTGTTGGTTTCTGAGATCGTACGAACGTTTTTCAGTGATGTTGATCTTCGTTTCAGTTTTGCTAATCGGTGTGATCTGCTCGTAAACTGTCACTCTAATTGTGCTTTACGATGTAGATGCAAAATTATCACCAGCCAAATCTTCGTGAAGTTTTTCCCTTCTCCTGTTGAAACATGTCCTCTTCTTTCAGATAAATTGTGACTGTAGTCAAACATGTCATCACGTAATGAGGCATGTGTTTTGAAGCAGACGTTATTTGTGAAAACCTTTGTTAGGCCCAAGTAAACTAGAAGAAATGTGCGGAAAGAAATTCTTTAAATGTCGTTAGCAGCAAGGCGTTAGGTAGGACTAAAATTACTGTCGTGATGGTTCCTACAACAGGCAGCAAGGGCGTAGGTGTTATCTCACTGCCCAGTCGTTCTTGTAACACTACACCATACAGCTCCGTGTCCCTTGTGTACGGGTAGCTAGCACACAAAAGTGACGGTATGCAAAGAATTTTCATTCGTGAGGAGGCACTAAGTTTTTCGAATGACACTGTTTGTGTGGTAAACGTCTGTCACGAAAACATCAACACAATGCGCTACTTCAATGAAAGAGTGCATCGGAAGAGCCCATGGCCCACATTTGTTGCACAAACGTAACAGAAAACTATGGGCACGATTCTGTCTGACATCACTGCTATGTGAATGCGTAACGGGCCCCAGCGTATACTACACTCTGGAAAACGTGGCAACTTTTAGCACTTTAAACAAGCGCATTTTCATGGTGAAAAAATTGCTCTCTGCTAAGCTGTCTTCATCGACAAGCGTTTCCTGGCAAAATTCAGCATTGCCAACATTGTGACAAACGTGTTACTTCAATGTTTTAAGTGCAGAAGAACGGAAGTGTAAGCTGCTACTGCGATTTTACCAAAAAAGAAAGGATAAGTNANTTCAGTGATGAGTTTGCTGCAAAGCAAAATTAATAACCCATTCTTGAATCGTCATATGCCTCTGGTGTTTGAGCAATGCGGTGTTTGCTTTGCACGGCATGTTGTCGCTGAATCACCCTTTAAAATACAATCATTTTATCGGTGTTTTTGGTAATTGAGTAATTTCGATAACCTCCAAATAATGAACAGATATAAACTTGGCTCAGTAGTTCCAAGTATTTTATCTTTGGGCATCACTGTTTTGTCCTTACGCAAGGGTTGAAATGCACAAGGCATGCAACATGTTTTATGCTATTGTGCCTTCCTTGTGACCAGAGTTATATTTGTTTTTTTCCTCACTCTACCGTGGTCATACACTGCATTTGATGCAGCCAACTGGAACGGCAGCTGTTTGCTTACCTTGAAAGATCTAAGAAGACTTGGGCCTTAGGTAGTGACGTATCTTGATCGCTATTGACGTCATAATTGCCCGCCTTTCAATGTGAGCCGATTTGAACAATAGTTTCATCTGATCCCAGCAGCCTCGCACTTGAGTGACGACGCACCTTGTGAGAGCTTGAGTCGCTGACAGTTCAATCAAGTTGTGGAACAGATAGTTAGTCAAGTCCGGATGAGAGAGACCACTCTTGAGCCTTGCTGTTTACGCGCCCTGAGGCATTTCTGCGACCTGCTACTGTACCGACAAGGCTCCCTAGCTGTGCCCCAAATACATGACAATTCCGGGAGTGGGTGGTGCTTCGACTGGAGAAGTTTTTGAACTGTTGAGTATCTGTTGCTTCTTCAGTAAGCCCAGTGTGGCGTGTCTTCCGTAATATCGTAGAAACTGCTCTAACTTTTTCTCAAATGCGGTTTTTCTTACAGCAGATATAAGAATAGTGGTGTATGCAAGATAGAGATATGGTGAGGATTATTAAACTGCGAGAAAAATAATGACAAGCGTAGAAAACGCTCAAAATACTGACACGTGGAAACAGCGTAACACAATCCTCTAAATACGCAAGTGGATGAAGGAGGCTGCAGGTCTTTAATTTACATCAGGTGTGCTGTTTCATTTGCTAGTTTGAAGAGTTTGCATATTTCATAAAATGAGGTGTCCTGCTGCAATTCTTGCTCAGCTGTACATGTCTTTAATGAATATCTGTGCAGTGCAGTATCACGTCCCTTCAAAGCTGAAGCTTGTCTGCATCGGCAGCAGTAACGTTTAACAAATCTGTTAAAACGGCCTTTTACTCAATGAATTTAAACAAATATCAATGTCATGAAGCAACTAAGTTTTGCAATTTCATCCCCAACTGCTGCTTTGTATGATTTCAAAACTTGCGATACTGATTTCTGATTTCACCAACATTTCAATCACTGAACAGCTGTACGTATGCAGTGAATATGCAGCAGTATGCCTGCTTCGCATAAATCAGTTGTTGAAAATAAATTGTTAAATTTTTGTCACAGTACTTGTTCAACAATTGCATCAAAGAGTATTCTGCAGATCTATTTGGCGTCTTCTGATAATGCCAAATTTTTCTCTTTACGTATAGTTTGATATTTACTTTAGATCAGGCAACGTTGTTTTGTGCAACAAGTGCTGCATTTCTCTTGTCAAAACAGATTTGGACAACAGGTAATGCTCAATTCAACAGGATTGGCATGTGATTTAATATGTGATCAGCAATAAACTTTCTTAAAACAGATGTTTTGCTCAGGACAGAACACGATTAATTGAAATGATATGTCAATCGCTGTTCAAATCTAAATTTGTTCAGTCTAGGTTTGATGATAAACTGTATCCTGTACTCAGGTTGACACTTGTGGGAGACTGATTGGCCAATCATTTTTGCACTAGAGCCTTCGATTTGCCACGGTGAGGTTTGCACACATGACTCGGAAAGGTTGTCCTTCTTTAGTGCAATGACTAAGTACAATGTTCCATTCTTATGTTGAAAGCTGTTCACTGTCCATGTTAAAATTAACAATCGCTTTTCAGTTGTAGGTGTTCCATGAAATTCACAGGCTTGCCCATGGACATCCAATGGGACGGTGGACCAATCGCAAGTAATTTTAACGTCATATAGCAGGAATTTTCTGAAGCTGAATACCATTTTAATATATGCTGACAAGAGTCACAGCACAGTTAGTATTAGATGTAGATGTTCAGTGCCATAGTGTAGTGATGCAAGGCCCTTAAAAAAGGTTGTTGGACTCATGAAAAAATGGTCACCCAATTTTTATTGCATGCCTATTGGGGTTTTGGAGTGCCACAGACACGATCCTGTAGAGCAGTGGCTCCCAAACTTTTTCTGATCGCGTACCATTTGTGGTACGTCAACACGTATCACCTTGTTCCAGAAGTCAGTGTGCCAAATATAATTCGATCAAAAGTTTGGAAAACCATAATTGACACAAATACAACATTAAGAAAATGACTATGAGAAAATATTATGGCCAATTTTAGAAACCAACAAGGGAAGTAGGCTACACAAAAATTCAGGAATTTATGAACAGAACCCGACAGGTAAAAATTATAGCTGTGAATATATTTTATTGTGAAGAAAAACAGAAAATAGGTCTATTTGTGTACCACCTTGAAGGCCTTAGCGTACCACTACTGGTACGCGTACCACAGTTTGGGAACCACTGCTATAGAGGCTCGACATTAGACATGCACATGATATAACATACCTCGTATTACTAGTTTCGTGGGGATCCCATTGGATCGGACAGTCACAAGTTGCCATGGGCTGGAATAGGGTGGGTCAGAAACCAACAGACTAGCCCGGGAAGTCAGGTGCAATCAACACAGTGTCTTTTATCTGAATTCGCGCTGAGCTGAACTTTTGATCGGTGTTGTCACTGAAATAATTTACTAAATATCAACTGTTATGCGAAACATCTTGTCCAAACACGGAGCACGATCTTTCTTCTGTTTTGCAAACAGTTCATTACCGCCTTGTGTTGCTCTATGCATGGTTTCACTTGAACTGCAGTTCGAACAGTGCCTCAATACAGGAGAAACGGAGCATGCTGAATATAAAGTTCAGAATGTGTTAGTGTTAGTTTTTCTGCTGCAGTTCAACTTCTTTCACGTGCAGTGTAATTTACCGCCTTGAAAAATCAGCTATTAATACACTAATTTGTTTCTTTTGTTATGGAAAGCAATTGAAATAATTCAAGAAAGTTAGTTTTCAAATCCAAGAAAGTTCACACCAACCTATAACGTTTTCACTTCGCTTATAAGTTTTATTGTAGTTATTCTTACATTTCACAGCACATAAACTTTGAAAACAAAATATACGGACGTTTCAGCAGTTTCAAGCCAATCATATTTGGTTTGCTGTTCTTAATCCTCGTTTAAAAAACTTCATCGTTCTGAAACACATGGGAAATCGTAAAAGTTTTAACTGGATGCAGATTCACATAGAAATGAAAAAAAGTTATGGCAGTGGCAAATTTTTTAACATTTCCAGTTTTTTTATCGCCAATACACACTGTGTATTTCTTGTTGCAACCCGGGATGATTACGACGAACGTGACGTAATAAATAGTGCTGGCTTATGAACAGCGCTCTGGCTGCTTTGAACTTGGATGCTTTATTGGTTGTAAAATACATGGATGCTTTATCGGGCTTATGCGTCACGAAACTTTTCGAAAAGCATAGGGCAGATGCCTCCGCACACAGATACGACTTAATTGTAAAAAGTTAGTCAGTTTGCACGAGTAAAATACAAGCAAAATCTTAATTATTGTTCATTCCAATTCTTTTACCAAGAAAGTTACGTTAACGCTTGTTTCAGCGTTTGGTCAAAGATCTAATATATCAATTTTGCTTTTATGAGAAACTGTAAAAATTTTGCTTGACATTTCCACAATTGTTTGCTGGTACAGACGTTTGAAAAAGTGTTTTTACGAAATAAACAAAGCAGTTCGTTTTTTTTCCCTGCAAAGAGACAGTTACAGCTCTTCGAAGCCTAACGGAAACAACATCAGTATGTTTTCATGCCGTTTGGCCAAGGCTGGTCTTTGTAGGTAATCAGTGATCTGCGAGAATAAATGTTATGCGGCTATGCTAGGACACGGCTCCACAACCTTGACGAAGGGAAATCCCACACTTCGCTGTACCAGAGATGTGTTGGCCGGATAGGGAAGGAACTTCGAGCTTGGCGAAATCGGAAAGGGGTCAGATTCAGAGACGCGCTGCGTCAGCGGCTTGAACATGACGAAGTTGTGTTACCTGCCCTT
>JGI24022J15233_10009505_pt1 | contig 10953 bp, 9 predicted proteins | sample Ectturendosymbi2_FD_15233 | JGI IMG/M metagenome (IMG submission 15233)
GATTGCATAAAGAATGTTATTGCCGAATTGACATTATAAGCGATTGAAATGCATATAAAGGATGCAATCGAGACCAAACAAAATGTAACGGTATGGGCGAAGTGACGTTACAGAGGAGGCCGTTATAAATGAATTCAACTGTATAGAACAGATTTACATAAGGTTTCAGGCCCCATTCGGATTAAACAAAAAAGTTAGTTTCAGGGCAAATTGCTATTTTCAGGGCAAATTTTTTCCGCCCCCCCCATAACGCTGGTAAAGTGAAATACTTAAATTTCTTTAAATTCTTTTCTTGAATATCAATTTTTCTTTTTGTTTGTCTGAAAACAAGATCTCCAAGCATACTCTTAATTTTTTTTCATTCACAACTTGGGGTTTTGCATGATATGTTCAATTTGCGCCTGACATAGGCTGGCTTGTTTTGCGTTCAGTTCTTTGAATTTCAACAATACACTTGAGACCTCTGTTTCAGGCAAGGACTTTTTCAATGCTGCATGTTAGATTTTCAAAACTGCCCAACTAACTGCTTATGCTACCTGAAATACGTTACATGAGCCATCGCCATGTGTGGCGTTGCTATTTGACAGTCTTTGCATCAGTTTGCAGTGACAATGTTATACTCATATTTAATTTGGGCTTGCAACCTTCATTTAAAAGTCATACCGTAACACAACTGACCAAAATACTGTTAGCGCGAGCGAACAAGCATTGCAGTGGTTAAATCGATGGATTCTCGTGCATTTCTTAGCTTAAGCGTTTGGAGTTTACCACATCATGGGCCGTTGTCTACATATAAAAACCACAGCCGATTGGTTGAAATTACTATTGCTGCAGTTTAGATCGAGAGTATTGACTCTGATGAAGTATTTGCTTTCACAATATTTGAAAGCAAACGCTACTCGAATTTGCAAAAATACCAAAGCAATTTAGCGTTTCGAAAAACAATGCCTGAAATGTTATAGTTCAGGCATTTTGTTGTGGTCAAATCCGCTCTCAAAAATATCGTTCTTTACTTGGTTACATTAATTTTGTTTGGCTTATATGACTCCGCTTCGGAAACTAGTTACCCAAGCAAAACTGGAAGTGAAGTACAAACACGATGTTGCGGTTTGCGGGCGTCATGCCCACGCTCTCGGTTCTGACGCAGAGCGGCGGTGGATGTGTGCGAATCGTAAAATCGAGTGCCAGACTTTTGATGTTTAACGGCTTTTCTGCTTAAAATGACACAACTTACCACAAGTGCAAAGACAACCGCTGGCGCCAGGGTGAGGACGACGTGTCGGCCGGTTAGTCATCTTCATGGGCTGTAGCTGCAATCATCTTCGTTCTAAGAATACCATACCGTGAGCCAAGAGCGGATATATTCTCTGCCATCGAGCGCAGCTACGCCGGTAAGCACGGACGTGACAAAAACTCACTGGTCAAAATGTCTCAACGAGGAAAGAGAGAAGCTGAACTTGGCGGCAGTCGTTGAGAGGAAAGCACAAACCCCAACGGGAGAGTTCATTATGAAGCATGATAAGTTCCAACCACGTGTGGTCTTGTTTTTGCAACTCACGTGGAAGTTGCAATGAACAAGGGGAGTGACTGGTTAAACTTCGTGTTTTTTTCACACTGAGATGATGCGTTACATTCATTCCGCAAATACAAGACATTTTTGAAATACCATATAAAAGATTTTATACTCGTGTTTGTGCATTTGCACTGCGTCACTGTCTACCCCAAACTTCTGTTAAGTGTTTCAAAGCATGTTCTTTAGAAGTGTTTACACCGAACTCCCAAAGTACGGGTGCGCAAGCTTTATGTTTTCACACCCACATACGACGAGGTACAACTCATGCACACATGGCACTAGCAAGGACCGCACCCATAGATGAAAGATTGCAAGCACAGGTACATACCCCTAATAAAGAACATAGGCATAGATGGCGCTAATACGGTAACTTTGACTTTTTTTGCATTATGATCCTCCTGATGTGATCTCAGTCTCGAGTTCCCGAACTGTCTCGGGATTATTTTTGTACGCATCGTTCAATTTCATTTTTTCAGGAAAAAAAAGAAAATATGCTATCACTGCGCAAAAGCATTATAAATTACAATCAAACTAAAAGATTTAATAAGGATGTAAAAGTGTTACATACTTTTTGCGGCACCATGTACCTTGGAAAACGATATTTTGTTCTGGCATAATGGAAAAATCCTAGGTCGATTTTTATCACACTGAACCGAAAACTAAACGCATCTGTAACAATTCTTACCCAGTTGCGTTTGTACAAACTAAACATATCACACTGTGTAATGTGTGTGTGCTATACACGCGTGAACTGCAATCTGGGCCTTTCTTTAACACACAGGCTAGCTAGAATATATTGGTCGCTGCGTTTATCGTTCGAAGAACTGAAGCGATCCTTGTCACTGCGGACGAATAGACACGGTCTCTTCGCGAGTATCCGTCGACGAAGACCGTAGCCGGGAAAGAGGTCGAAAAATTGTTGTAATGTCATGGCATTCGAGGTGAGACTTTGAAAGGTAGACTAAAGGAAAAACAAACGGTTTCAGAGACTCAACCGAATTGGAATAATTGCCTTAATTTAAAAATTCCACATAAAATTCTTGGGCTGCTTGCTTAGTACTAGGGTAATTTGTTTTCTAGTAGGCTGATGCTAGAAGATCTAACTTAGCAGCTTGCCATGCTGTTTAGTTAGATCTACTGTAGAGAAGCGTTAAATTCAAACAACATGAATCTTATAAAAAATGGAAATCTTTCCTCTGCTATTGCCGCCCAAAACTGGATTTAGCACAAAATGGCGTCGTGAGGCGCGCACCGTTTTCCTATTAAATGAATGTGACCTCATTTGCTTTTTTTCCTATCAAACGCACCTTTTTCCTATTAAATGAATGTGACCACGTATTTTTACCACACTATCAGCATCCTATGCACCGATTGTTTCACGCGTTGTTGGGGACGATATTTCGGACACGACTTGCCAAGACAGGAATTCAAAATTGCTATATGCGAAGAGAGAAATTTTCAGCCGGCAGACGCTGTTCACCAACAAAGTGCGCTCGTTTGAGAGCCTGGTGTATTGCTTCGGCGTTAATTGCTAAAAACTATTCCACTGCGTCGCAGAGCGGTACTAATACCGGTTTGTGCGTATGAAACGATTTATCGAGCGTTTGCCCTTGTTCAAGTTAGGAGAAACGAGTTAATAACAGGCGCACATTCGAACAAGCGTTTTCGAAGGCTTTTTCTCACCCAAAATTACCGGAACACAAAATTGTTATGTAGATAATTGTGGTGCAGTTGGTGTCATTGATTCGACTTAGTTATAAAATAAGTTCATGGTGCAGTTCTGGATGCCAACGCAATTCTTCCACGTGCAAGTTACCGCGGCAGCAAACTGGTGTACGATTTCGCGGCTCCACAGATCCCAGGCGCCTGCTCTGCGTGACCTCTGAACTACGAGCGCTCAAATCTCGATCTCAGCTGGCGTCGCCGATGTTGCTGCGCGGAAACAGCGGCGTTGCGGTCAGCCCCTTAACTTCCTGCTTTCTTCAATTGCATGGTGACCTCTGAATCCAACCATTGAATGGGTTTTCCCTGGGTGCTGCTGAGTGAAAAGAGAAGATGAAAAAATTCAGAAAATGCCTATTTTTACTTCAGAAAAAAATCCGAATGCAACAGGCTCTAGAGAATTAAATATTTCAAACGTAAAATCAACTGAATCAACAAGAAATGCTTACGCGAAAGCGAAACAAACTGCGCTGTTAAGGCTCAGAGTAAGAGCATTTCTGAAGTGTCTACATATAGGCCGTCNGTCAGCAAGGTCATTTGCCAGTTGGATGACAGTTGTATTTTGAAATTACTGATTTCTAAGAACCAAACTAATCAAATTACTAAAACTACTTCACTTAAGCTGCATTCATATTTTACAATTATGAGTAAGCTTTCAGTCAACGAGTGTTGTCAAACGTATTCGACTTCTATTCCAAGTAAGTCGGAATAAAAGTTTGCAAACTCTTATACGTAACAAAAAGTCATATAAAACTTTGGTAGAAAGTTGCCAAAGGGAAAACAACTGAGACCTAGTTTTAAGAATGTATTTCTTTAACATGCAAAGTATATCAAACAATTTTTTACACATTTTCACATGAACATAGCGTGAATTATGAGATAGCCAACTTGGCATTAAAATGAAGAAACATTTGATGGCTGGTTCACCGGGAAGTTTATCAGAGCAGGGTTGTTGATGTAGCAAATGCAAGCGTGCAGGATTCAATTATAATTTCTTTTCCTTTTTTTCAGACCTCTTTCCAGGCTAGCTTTTTGCTGATGTTTGACTCAAATTACAGTGTGCAATACAAATGCATTCAATTACTTTTTTCTTGCGCTTAGCGGAGGCAAGCAAATACACTTTCTCTACTTTCAAAAGCAATGCCCACAAAAAAGAGCCTGATTTCAAATATTTCAAACCACATCCATAGGGCATAGAGAGTACCTCATAAAATCACGCCTGGATCATGACAAGTTTTTAACAAACTTCCTTTTGAGCAGCGAAGGGAACAACGCGTGGATTTAAATTTGGAGTCAAGCTTGAAAAAAACTTAGAGGCGGAGAGGTAATTACACTGAACCTCGAGCTGAATCATTTAAACAAACCAGGTCAGAGTTGGAGTCGTCATCTGCAGTTTTGAATCAGTCACTTTGGATAACAAAATTTTTCTTAAGATAGTTTATAGCACACACTTCCCAAAAATTATTTGTTGAATGAAGAGTGAGCTTGAATGACGGACGCGGTAGTTTTTCGAAGTAAGGCGAATCACTTTCAAAATTTTGTGGCGCAATCCAAAACAAAACAAAAAGCAAAAACAGGGCTTCATTTCCAGTCACTTAAGAATGTGACTCGGGAAGAATCATTTTCTGGTGTTACAGAATTCTGACCAAGTTTCCACATATTTATCCGTTTTGGAAGTATTCGCAATCACATCGCACGCACAGCTTCATTACGAGCAGGCTCAACTTATTTTCATTGAAATCATTTGCTAAATATTCGAGCTAATTACCTGTCCATTCGTCTTCAGTCAGCGCTTGATCTGTGCGATCTGGACGCCCAACACGAAGCTGATGACCGACCTGCAAACTGTGGGAATTTCGAGCAGTGGTTTTCAACTAGTGTGCACCAAGATGGCGAAAGTGCGCCCACCCCGAATGCGGTGTAAATGTCGTTTTCTTTGTAAATGACAGCGATGAAGCTGATAGTTGAAATAAACGTGTAAGCCCACTTTGTCGAAGATGCAGTACATCGGCAAATGCATGTGAAGTTGCTACGGATTAAGTAAGGATGGAACTGCTAATTTAGAGAAATGACTTGCCAAGAACTTTCAGATTAGTACAGCGAATAAACACTGCTGTCCGCAAATTTCACCGCCAGTTATAAAAATAACTGTGTTTGTTTGCAATCGCTTTATTTTAGTTAAAATTTGTTCAAATGAAATAAAAGTTTTGCTCAGTCAGAAAGAAAGTTTTAAAGAAGCGTCAGCTGAATGAAAAGCAATCGAACAAGAAGTTCGATTTGAGAATTTCGACGAAGTAACGACTTTACCTAAGGCAGCAACGAATGAAAACGAGTACAGATGCGAATGAATAAAACGCTTGATTGATGAGTCAAGCGCACAACCGGCTAAACCGCCTGTAGCTGGTGTTGTAGAGTAGTGGTTCTCAACCTTCTTTCAGTGTTGCACCCATTGGGCAATCTTTGTCTATCAAGTATCCCTTGACTGTGGTCGTGAGTAGAATAAATTGAAACGTACCTGTAGTTATCACATACTTACGTTAAAATTTCATTATGAACACACTTAAAAAATTCGTCTACCCCTGGAGCACCTTTGTGTACCCCAAAGGGTACTCGTACCTCCATTTGAGAACCGCTGTTGTAGAGAAGTAAAATGTTTCGTTATTCTCAGTTGGTACCCTCAGATGGTGGATAAAGCGAGTGCCCGTATCCATTTACCCTGTGCCTTGATCTATGCGGCTAGGTTCGCAGTGAAAGCTGCAATGGTAACACCTAATAGGCAACACTGCGCGCGAAGCCCTCGTTTCAGGCACCATTCGCTGATGCCCAAGCATTTCGAAACTGGAAGGCGAACAGTGGATGCTGCGTGCAAACAGCACGTCTAACACTGGTCTGCACAAGTTTAAAATACTCTTGAAACTTGCCACTCGACTATGCAAGCACACATCATAACGACTCGTCTCTGCTTTGAGCTAAACGCCACGTTACCAATAGGGCTAGGAATATGTTTACCGCTAGTCATGTTCGTAGATGATCACTTTTATTTGAAATAGCAGCATACAATAGGAAACTTATTGCAAAACCGTAGGAAAGTCGGCTGGAAAACAAGATAAAGGAACTTTCACGCCACGAAAATATAACAACGAAATTAAAACAAACTAAGATGTTGCGCACAGCCGTTTCAGCTTCACATGGAGTCAGTGCATAGAAATAACGTAAAAAGTCGCACTTAACACTCTGTTGATAGTTATGAACCGGGAAACTGCTTTCATAAACATGCTCATGTTTCACAAATACTGCATCTCGCGACGGTCTATCAGTGAGATATGTATCTCTCGATACTCCGTTGCAAAAAATAATAATATGGAAGCTTCAGATACTGCAAATTCAAGCCACATAATTTTTGATTGTTTAGAAGTCATGTATATCAGGATTGCGTGGTCATGAACTGTACTTGCAAAGGAACGATGTGTTCATGCTATGACGAAGAAATCTCGTTGCTCGGAGTTGGGGAACTCGCAGTCGGGTCTGCCAAGCCGTTCCCTGCCAGCAGCTTGACCGGTGACGAGTCCGTTTCAGACGTTACTGTCTTTCTAAGGGGATCTTTGCTTTCCTCTACGGTTTCCACGTCCACATCCCCACCCCCAACACTATCGTAAGTTTCATCAGCAACGCACGTTGAAACATCAGCAGCGTCGGTGACGTCATTGCAAACGTCAAAAGAGTACGTAGAGCTAAAGTCATGATCGTCGCCTTTGTTTGCGTTAGGAGAGGCTGTGAAGGTAGTTTTCGACTTGAGTGAGTCGGTCGCGTCACTGTCGCTTCTGGGACGTGACGTTGCGTTTTTCAAGTTATCTTCTGTCGACTTCTGCCGCTCGTAGTTCACCATCTCCCATTCAATCTGGGCTTTGTTGCTCTTCCTTCGACTGCGCGCCCGACTTTCAGCCTAAAGTTGAAAGTTAGCGTCACTTTGTGGCACAACCGCACATTCCAGCAACAAGAATTTAAAAACCTGAATTTTCGCGATTTTAAAGGCTTTTAATTTTTCGCACAACCCAGAAAACCAAAATTGGATTTGCAGCTAATTTTAGAGGAAACTACCACAACAGATATCTTGGTAGAGTCAGCCAAATGGCAAACTTTGAAGAAGTAATTATGATTCAGCACTTTTTATTATTTCTATTGGTCGACAAACGCAGTCACAGATTTATGTAGTTGAAACACAAACCCAACCCTAACTTGAAAAAACGTAGGTGTGAACCAGTAGTACTAGTTTTAAAACCTCTCGAGGTAAGAAAACGCGTACATTTTAATTTTTTCCCAGATGAGCGCATCCAGATTCTGATCGTACCCTCATGACGTTGCTTGAGGATCATTTATCACACTGCACAGTCTGCATGAAAGTGCAGAACTGAAAGCATGGCTACAGTACTTCTCTGGCGATATAAAATATGACAAAACATACCTGCAAAACTTTAGTACACTGATCAACACCTTGAGCAAAACTAGTACTGTCATCTTTTCCAGCCAACACGGAAAGAGTGCGAATATATGAGCAAGCAATTCTGTAAAAAAAGACAAAACATTAAGTTGCCGCTTTAGATATTCAACAGTCATTCTAAAGATTTGTTAGCCCTGCAAGTTTTGGTGTGTAGATGAAAACAAAAAAGGCGATGATTCCATCGTTGAGCAAACATATTTTGCACAAAGTCTCGTTTATGAGTGAAGCCAACTTAGCTAACGCTACGGACTTGTTAGTTGGTTATGATGTGGCGGTGACCATAGTGTGAAGCAGGTGATAACGCCGCCACACAATCGACCTCTTTTTTTAATGGACGGCAGCCTATTCTACTTCGTTATAGGGTGTTTGGTGGCGAGGATCTGATAAAGCAGCGTTAAATATGAGTTATTTATTTGAATCTTCGTAAATTCCACTACTGTTTAAAGGTAGAAATGTCTACATTCAGACAGTTTAACGGCGAGCGGCAAAATGCGGTAAATTAGAAAGGCCGATACACCAACGTGGTTGTTCTGCGTGAACCTCAAACATCCGCATTCAACGCAATAGAAATGTCAATACTTTTTATCCAGAAACAAAAAAACGCCATACGTTAGCAAAAAATAACACCGTTAAGGAATCAAAGTGCATTTCTTTGCGCAGCTATCAACCCACACCATGCAGCTTGTCGCCAGCAAATGTTCAACAGGTCGCGAATCCACGTACCTGAGAATTGCCAGCTTTGAAAGCTTCTGGTTGCAGGAATAGCTGGGGACCTGAGCACGAAGCTCGTCGAATGCGGAACTGATTGTGTGCACTCGCGTTCTCTCGCGCGCGTTGGCGACCAAGCGCCTTTCCCGGGTCAAATTTTTGTATCCAGACGGCTTTTGAGTTGCTGATATGCCGCCATTCGTTGGACAAATGTTCGATTCTGTGTCGTCATCCTGCAGTCGATACCAGGGATTTGAGCACGAAGAACGATGATTTCAGTAACGTAAGCTATCAAAGGTTCCTTATTAAGAGTGTGTAATTTAACATACTTGTTCCTCGAATCGGAAAATGCAAGGCACTCTCTTACAAAAGACGTCAAAATATTGCACGAAACAAACATTAAGTAAAATGAAGCACGGCAGTTGAACGAAGTTTTGGTGCATCCACTCATTCTTTTTTATAAAAAAACCAAGAACGAATCGCAACACGAAATGGGCAAAAATATTTAATATTAGCTTCCTCGCGTTGTCATACTGTAAAATTGCCAGAGGTTCAATATTCCAATATTTAACCAAAAACAAACCAACTATAGTCAGGAATGACACCGAAAAACTTACGACAGCTGTCTTTGTATGGCCTTCCGAGAGCGCCGCATCGATTGTTATCTCCCTATGTAACGGCTTCGCCTTTCTATCCAGGGAATCTGCAATTGAATGTTGCATATTTATTATCTGTGATATTGCACGCTTGTAGCTTATGGACTTTGCAGTCAGTAGTAAATCGCTCTATGTCTACAAAATGGTGAAGGTCACCCAATAAAATGCTGACTATAAAACAACAATCACGAAACGGAAAACTGCCTTGCATAAGCAAATCTTCGCCGATATTATTAATTCAAATTACAATACAAAATGAACGTCCCTGTAAATCTCGACGCAAGAAAAATTATAGCAATCAAATCCGACAAAAAACAAGTGAAACCACTAATTGGCGTTTTAGGGAAAGGTATATACCAAATAAAAAATTATGTATCACTACACGCATGTACCTTGAGGCTTATGCTTTGATTTATCCGTAGGTTTACGCTCGTGACGCTTTCGTTCGTTCCGCGTCGTTCTGAAGAGTGAGGATGTTTTGCTGTGTTTGTTCACCAAAGCTTCGACCGGTAGTGACTGCGGACCACCAGCGAAAGATCGGCGAGAATCGGACTTTTTCGGCTGCTTGTCGGATTTCGAGTGATGCTGTGTATGCAGCAGGTTGCGTCTTCCCACAAGCGCAGCTTCGTTGGTGGGGCTAACATAGTCATGAGAAGTGTTTCGAATTGCCTCACTCAACCCATTTGTCTGCGATGCAGCAGCGCCATTGCTATGGTCGGGTGGGCTAACAGTGTCACGTGATTTTTGCATCGACGAGTTTCCACGAAAGCCCGGCTGGGAAAATGAGGTTCCAAGGACGGGAAGCTTTGTCCGAGCAACGATGGAAACATGGCATTGCTCTGTAAGTGTTGCAAGGCCTGGATTTGTTCCAGCGACATTCCGGGAAACAAGGGCAGACCGAAACCTGGAGTCGGAAACAATGGCGACGCCATACTAGAACGGTTGAGCATTTCTCGCAGAAGGTACTGGTTGGCGATATATGGATTCGTGGCCAGTAAGAACGGGTTAGCTGCAGGTTGCAGCGGATTGGCATGCGGTAGGCCGGACACTCCTAACGACCCGGTTAAACCAGAAATTCCAAACGCACCCAAGTTGAAAGGAAGATGATGACCATATGGAAAACTCATCGGCGCGTTTGTACCGTATAAAGTTTTCATTGGATTGGTCCCGGTCGACTCCGCTGATTCAGCAGATGCGTGTCGAGTCTTTCTTTCAAGCGAAGAAGATCGTCGCTGATCACGGCGTAACACGTCTTCTTCACAATCGGTGGTATCGGGCGTGTTCGTTGCTGATTCCGCGCCGCAACGACTGGATAACTGCTGCTTCAAGTCTATGTCGTTTAGGCCTTTACTACGAACGTGCGCATTTTTGGAAGGAACCTTGTGCCCTTTCAGCGGGTGAAATGCTGTGACATTCAACCTGAGGGGCGGGGGAACTGTTGCTTGGTGGGTCTCATCCAGCGTCGGGCGCAATCGTTCATTTTCGCGTTTCGTCTCGACTTCGTCGTTGCGAGAACGCTTTCTGTCAGGCGACTCTGCTGCTTCACCCTTTCTCCGCTTCGTGACATGGCGAGTCGGTTCGTCGCCTCTGACAGGACCATAAAAGTCGTGACAACTTTTGTCAGTGCCCTTCGCATCGTTCAACGATCGAAATGCAAGCTGTTGAACGCGATTACCACGGGAGATTGGCGAAGAACCAAAACCATCAGCCGACCTTCGCCGCGTCTTGGGCTCTTGCTCAGCGTCGGGTGACGGGGTTCCGCCGGTTGGCGCCTTCCGCTTCCATCTCGCCATCTC
>JGI24022J15233_10009513_pt1 | contig 10951 bp, 4 predicted proteins | sample Ectturendosymbi2_FD_15233 | JGI IMG/M metagenome (IMG submission 15233)
CGGGCCAAACCATGCAAAGAGGGCAAAACACATAGTCGACTCTCATGTGTTATTTCACACACGCACACATTTTCATTAACCAAATGAGAAGATGTGTTTAAAAGCCCTGTGTTCAAAGGAATAGTATGACTTCTACCAAGAAATTCACATTTGATTTTTGCAGAAAACTTCTGGTTTCTTGTCTTTTGCACTCATAATAAGCAGTGATGAATGGCAAAGTAAAGCACAATTTAACACGCTAAGCTTAGGAGAAAATAAGACTGATGTTTACCGTGTGATAACATAGATTTTTTTCCACAGATGAAAACTTCAAGAAAAGTCCACATTTGTTTACATTTATTTTTATACCCTCCTGATAATGTACTGTTAGTCAAAGCAATGTCAGTTCACTACCAATTATTCATAACTTTCATGTTATGCTGCTGCTTGTAAAGGTAATGTTTCCTAGTGAACTTTGTCAGTAATCTAGCAGATTTTTAAGGTGTTTTAGGGACCCGATTCGGGTCCCTAGAATTGAAAATCGGGTATCTGGAATTAGAGAAAATTATCATCGGGTCTCCAGAATCAGAGAAAATCGGGTCCCTACAGGTCCACACCGGGTACTTAACATTTTCCTTAAAAAAAACTGAATCTAGTAAAACTTGATAGTAAGCCTTGTGGTTTCTAATAAAAATTTCTACATCACAATGGTGTGCCGTGCATTTCACGCCTAAATCTGCAATGGTATCATATCTTTAATCATACTCCCTGCTAACAGTATGACTACACATCTACAACAGCTATGGATATTTTATTATATACCTACTCATTACAGGTATAGTTCAGTTTTTAGATCGCTACACTACTACAGACCCGGTTTGATAATTCTGACTAGAAAGTAAGATGCGGTAGTTAACGTTTTTCTTACTTCTACAACAGTGGTTCTCAACCATTTCGCTGAAGGGAGCCAAATCCAGACCTACAAATTTTTGGAGCCGCACAAAAAAATTCACCACAAGACAATTGACACGTTTTGTTTTACTCCACTAACGAAGTCTGTTACACCAAATTTTAGAGGTGTTACTGAAAGACACTGCCCATCGAAAAGAATCCTTTCCCGCAGCAAAGATTCAGACACTAATCTCTTACAGAGCATAAATTTCGCCTACGAAGAAGGCATCATCAGCTCTTACTCAAATAGAACCTGTTACAGAAGGATTGCTGAAAGCCGCACAAAAGATGCTTGGGAGTTGCATGCGGTTCTTAGAACAGTGTTTGAGGACCGTTGTTCAACAAGCAAGACCACGCCTGCCAGCTACGATGTCACAGCCTTAGCGACTATTAAATCAAAGAAACATCAAAGACTTGCAGATCCATTGTTGTTGTCATAACTCATAACAATCGCGTTTATTGTGCAATAAAGAGCACGCGCAAGTCTATTCGGCAAAACCGTTAATATCTAGGAAAGGACCCGGAGTTACCTCTCAAATGACCATGACGCTAAATTTTCAACTGAACTCTGGATCCGGCACTTGAATTTTAATTTGAGCTTCGGGGGCGAAAATGACCTGTCGAGAGTGAAAAGGGGGCGATGGAATAAAAAAGTTTGAGAAACACTGGATTAGATATAATGCTAAGCACGGAACATTCTTTTCTGGATGTACAAATCTTGGTTTTGACAACCTCGCATCTAACAGCGACTGGGTTAGACTTCAAGAAACACACCTAGTAATCCCCTCATAACTACTGTGATGTCAACATTGGTGCAGTGCACTGGAGAGAGTACAATGGCGGAGTAGATTTGTTTTAGTCATACGCAGTGTCTTGTATTTCTGGAATAACATACAAAAAGCACGAGTGCAGTCTGCAAACAGTCATTGACTTCCCAAAGCTGACTACTCGGACTGACTGATGCCGGAAGACGTTCGTCAGATTGACAGAAGAAGTTGAAATCCACACACACTATTGGAAAAACGGTAAAAGGGGGTCGTAGTCAGTCATCGAGCTGGGACTACACTATTCTAAATAAACATAACTGATATAAACAACACACTTTGATTGTTTATTTGTCATGCGTGAAGTTAACGCACATCGCAGGACAAATAGATAGTTGCGTCAGAGCAGACCATGTAACAGTCTAAAAGAAACTATGCAGAAAAACAGTCTAACAACGTAGACTTATTGGAAAACAATGATAACCCCTTTATTTCGGTAATATTTGCCGCTGAAACTAGGGCACGATTTGAAAGAGCTGCCGAGTAATTATAAAACAATGAAAAACTATCTTCTCGCTAGCAGTAAAATTGCGGATATAAAGTAGCTGGCTAAGTCGAGCGAAGTGAGCAGGACTTCGAATGACAACGCACAACAGCGACTTCAGTGAAAGACTTAAAAGATAACACGTCGCACGGACCTCGCATTCCCACCATGCAATTACTGTAATAATTTCGGTGCAGGTCAAGACAATTTTTTACGGAAGTGGTCTATGGTGTAAATAAAACTCCAGTGGTTGATTAAACAAAGAACGTAGCGCAGAGGCTCAAAACAACTGACATTATACAAAATTATCTGAGGCATGACCTGTTTTTAAGAGTAAGTCTTCAAAAAATTTTCAACAAAGCTTGTCAACAGAGTTTCTCAAAGACCATTTCGCAAACGTGGTTTCAAGCAGACACCACAATCCCGAAGCTGGCAATTTGACGGTTTGTTACTTTAGGGCACAAAATTTCATTTCTTGTACGTGATTTCCAATCTCGTAAAGACATACAATACTTTACATTATTAAAGATATGTGTTCAAAATATAACACTGCTCATATTTTTCACAAACTATTTGTGGTTAACACACTGTTTTGTGAATGGCATAGCAGATTTTTATTCTGATACATGTTTTAGTTTAAAAAAGAAACGAATATGAATTTCAACAATAAAGATTCCTTTGCATTGCCAAAACTGCAGTGGTTCTTAACCTTTGTTCTACCACGCCTCCCTCAATTATCCTCTGTTTTAAGCACCTCTGACTTTAAATAAGCTGTAAAAACAAATTTATTGGTAAATTTATTGATCAAACTTTCCATGTTGCAGGGCGCGTAAGGGCTCGTGCCCCCCTGGTAATTTATGGACGCCCCACTGGGGGGAGCGCCCCCCAGTTAACAACCACTGGGCCAAAAGTGTTTGACATGTCATGGCTTTCGGAACACATGAAAAACAAGCGCGTTATTTTCTTCACCTGTTTTCCAAAAATGAAGCCACAAAGCCATAAGCCCGCAGGTTAAAGGCAATGCAACAAGTGCGCAAGGAACTTATAGTCTATTTCAAGGTATGCCATGTGTGAAATGATTTATCGGAATAAAACATCACTACAAGTTCAGTGTTTTGTCTTGAACGTGGGTGCAGCTTGAGGCTAAAATGGATTTATCGTGGTTCACATTCCCAAAAACTTTGTGAATGGTTCACTTTCCCAAAGTTTTTTCGCCAACAGCAAAGAATAATTGCATAATTCGCTTCTGATTTACATGCTTGAGACGGACACTAACGGATCAGGAAATATTTTCTCCTGTGAAAGGGAGCTGCGCAGTTTCAGACACAGAATTCAAAAAATGACCGACCGCTGAGCTCAACTTCGTAGCACAAACTACGGACGAATTACAAGCGGAAGTACACTATCCACGATATTTGAACAAGGGTTTTCCGCCTCCAGGAAGTAGTAATTTCACGGAGCAAAGAACGCAAAGCCGTGCGTATTCAAGACGAAAAGCAAATTCGTTATTCTATCAAATTTTTTTTTTTGAAGAAAAACAAAAAGCAAAAATTGAAAAAGCACGTTGTGGTGACTTTTTTGGGTGGGTGTAAACGTTTCCATATGAGGATCAAAAGTACGTTTTGAAACAAGAATAAAACTGCAAACCAGGAATCGCCCTTCTGCGGTAATTCATGCGTAAAAAGCAACGTAATTCTACACGCACATCAAAGGCACATTTGCAGCAACGTGAGGAACATGTCAGTACTTTTGCGCAGAAACAAGTACAAGCTCAAAGACACTACGTCATGTATATAGCATAACTACGAAGTAGCAAAAATAATATTTGTTGTAACGATGTTTAAGACACGCAGGTGAATAATTAGTATAGTGGTGTAATGCAGCAAAAAAGTAGAAAAAAAGGTTGATCACAATAACATGAAAAAGTTTTGGACTGCTTAACGCTTGTTCGGCATCGCACAGCGCTCTGAACAAACTTTTCGAAACGATATATTGTTAAGACACACACGGCTTAAGAAATCAACGACTTTGCATATGTGCGATATTATAGTCTGTCTTGGAGTATCTGCTGGCAACGAAGCCGTAGTTTATCATCAATTTATTTGTTGAAAGGTGAACTGCTACGTGCGGACGCACGCTAGGGTTGGAGCACTGCCACAGTAAAGCCCGATGGATGGACGTTTGGACAACAAACATGCTTCACTTGCTCCCATGGGTCCGGGGGCGAAACTTTTGCTCAAGACATAATTTTTTAAACACACCGGAAACTAAAACCTATAAAACCAATGTGTATTATGCAGCAACACAGACAGATTCCGAACGTTCAGTATTATCAGTCACAGTGACAAGAAAGAACGCAGTAAGAACTCACGCATTTCACACTAACTAATCAACACTGGATTGAAATATCACATCCAGCTTGGTTTCCATTTCATCGAAAGTGTCCGCTGAGGCAAGTTGAGAGGCTACCTGTCTTTCTCTGGTATTTTTGGTGAGGAACTGGTCGGTCGATACCTGGAACATCAACGGCTGAAATGACACAAGAAGATTTCCAAGCAAATACCATCAGAGGCATTGCTGCAAATACCTTAACGCGAAACTGTATGTCAAATAAAACATCGATGTGAATGGATAAAATAGACAGGTTTGCTTCTGGAAGATGTTTTCAACAAGACACACATTCGTTGAAACTCATCTTTTTTCGTGGAAGGCAAAGCAATCATGTAACAGTTGGATGAAGCCATAGAGAGAGTGGTGTTCACGTGCACTGATGTTTTAATCGATCACTTTTATTATTATTCAGCACAATAATTCGCAATTCATATCAAAGTTATCACATTCAACAAAAGCATATAATTTTGTTCAACTGTCCGTAATTTAGGTGCACTTCCTCGAGAAACCGACATTTCGTATCCGAGAATCGACTTGCATAGGGACAATGTAGTTGATGAGTCAACAAATGTTAAACAATAACGCAAATCACTGACTTCACATAAGTCTGTTTACCTTCAGTGAACCAGAGACAGTGGTGTTGGAGATGCCCTTGCACTCAAAAATTTTTTGTTTGTCAAAATTTTGGGCAAAGAAGCTTCGACATAATTTAACAATATTAATGAAATTATGCTTCTTTGTTATTGCGCGTATAAATAAAAGGTTAGTGTGTCGTAGAAAACACATTAAATATATATAAAATCAACAAACTGATTCTAGTAAATTTGTGAGATTTGATGTGCAAATGAGTTAGTTGAAAATTTTGGCAAAAGAGGGCATTTCAGTTATGTGTTTTATTAATTGCACACTGAGGGAATGCAGTATACTGCAGGGCACCAACTTCATATTAGTAGAGTGCGTGCCGGGCAAGTACAGAAAAGCTTTTCTTTTAAATTTCAACTGCAGTTTAATTTAAATGTTTGCACGAACACATTTTGCCTTAAGGTTTGTTGTATATATATGCAGTTGAACAGACAAGTTGTGAGACTCATGGCATTGGCATAGTCATAATATGATACATGCCACATATATGTGTTCAGAGATGGAAGCAACTTTAGGCCTACCTCAGCTAGGTCTGAGGTTCCTTGCTGACAGCAACAACCGGCGTGTGAATGGAATGACAAACCTCAGAACTGCGAGGCAGATGCCCAAGAATACTGAGTGAGCTGGCTTCTGACAATGTTCTTGCACAGCCTAGCGTACTTAGGTTATTAGGAGCCAAATTTCAAGTTCAAACTTTCTATTTTCAAGTCTATGGCAACATGGTAGAGGAAACTATAATGTACCACAAGCTGCAGACAATTCGTAGGGAAAAAGCTGGTCGCATGAAAATTTTTCGGGCTAAATACCCTTTGCACCCCAAAAATTGCCTGCTCCGACACTTATGACAAACTATGTCAGAAGTTTTTAACAGCACCAACAAACTAAGTACTATACCGTCCAAGGGGTGCAGTACCAAACGTTGACTAATCACGATTGAAAAAACGCACTTATTTAGGTTTCTCCATTTTTGTTTGCGACAAAAACCTCGATTTTCAGCAATGACACGAGGTGTAAATGAAAAAATACTGTTAGCCTGTTTTTCATTTTAATGTGTAATGAACTAGATGTGATATGAAGTAGTTTTGAAAATGCAGTACAACGAACCGTGCCTGAGTACGTGCGTTGCTGTGATACAAGAAGGCAGCCACCTGTTTAGCTCTACTTGCGTAAAAAGTATCCTCGAACTCACCCGTGGATGATGGGAGAATCAGATATCGTGACCCTTTTGATTGGTGAGGGAGAAGTACAAGCGGCGAGCGACCGGATAGGACTCGGTTCACAGCATCTCGCCCTGGACCGCGTGTCTTCCAACTCGGCTTGTAAAGATTCGATCGTGCCTTTGAACCTGCGAGGAAATCGTCGCCAGTGAGTGCTTCCCGTTAACAATCAGTGAACGAACCGACAACCTGACGGATTTTAGCATTTCAAATACAGTAAAATCTAAGTTAGGGAGTGAAGAACAAAAAGTTTGCATTTGCACGGCGAGTCAAATGACATTGAAGACAAGTTTATGTTCAAAAGTGTTCAGAGCAAGGTTTTAAAGCAAAGCAATTTCAAGAAGATTAAGTTGCGACTTAAGACAAGCAGAGTAAGAAAGTCTCACTTCTTGTATCTTTCCTGAATTCGTTCCCGTTCCTTTTGCGAATCCTGTTCAAAAAGCAAACATCAAGAGTTGTGTGAAACAAAAAACTGATCAGCGGAACACTCGCCGCGGCGACGATTTCGTCAATGAACGCATAGATCCACAATATCCCATATAACAAGAAATAAGTGAGAGGCGTGTTTAACGCAAAACAATGGCGAAGATAGCGGCTCATGCTTTTGCGAAAGCAGGTCTCTCCGGAAGCACAACACGGATTTCTTTTACGTTACAGTTATAAGAGTTTGAGTGAAGTACAGTTATAACAGTTGTTGGGAAATTTTGAGCCGAAAATGGTGTTTGTAAGGGTTTCAAAAACTGTACCATTACAGCAGCTGGATTCTTGCTTGCACTGATAAACAGGTCACTGTTGCTTCCTAATGATATGCACATCGATAGAATGTGCTCAAGTAACTCGTCTTTCAGACAATTTTGCGTGGCAAGGCTTAGGCTCATTAGACAGGGATTCAATGAAACGTCTTTCTTGGCACAAAATAAGCGAGTTACCACAGCTCAGCTCAAAACAACAGCATAACTTTTTTTCAAGACAGGTTATTTCGAGCAAAGCAAAACAGCAGCGAAAGAAGATGCGTTAGAACTACCTCAATGTCATGCTCGGACACTCTGGAAGCCACAAACTCGGACGTCAGTTGCTCTTGAAGTTTGGCTTTGCTCTGTGCATGCAAGGCAATCGACAGAAATTACAAAAACGTGGTCTGTGCCCAAAGCTTCAAATGACACATGTGCTCCGACAAATCTCTTATGCAGTGTTGTGAAGTGTGTTGAGAAAATATCAAAAGCTATAACTAGTGTTGTAGGTGAGCAAATTGACATTTGTTGATCCATGCAATAAAGTTGCTGTTGAGTGCCTACTAAACGAAGAGACAACTGCTTCCAAAGAAGGTTTCAATGAGTGAGTGGTTTCAAAACAGTTTGCACAGCAAATGTTAGCACGACACAGCAAAGTCAAACAACCCACTTCATTTATGTGTTCAACGAGCACACTACTCACAGTTTCTAGATCTGTAGTTAAGTTAACGACGCGGTCTTCAAGGTCCTGAACAATCATTCTTGCTTCTTTGTTCTCCAATAAAAGAGCTGCAAAAAGATGACCAACATGTGTTTACAGGTTTACATAAAACGCAGTCATGATTGACGCTAAGCCTCTGTCCGCATTTTCTATTTTGGGAGGTTGGAAGCTTTGCTCCTGGGCTACACACGTCATAGTGTCGAAAATACTACAAAACAAAGGTAATCGGAATCGTTTGTTTCAGAGCAAGAAACAAAAGTTCGAAAACTGTTATCTGTTTTAAAATTAGTTTTTGACCCAATGAATTTTTCACTTTCGCTGTGTTTTCAAGCACTTACAAGCAAAACGAACTCGCTTTCATTTGTTTCAATTTCATCAAATAAAATTTCAATCAAATACTTTTATTCTGTTTTACATTTGATAGCTGTTTTTCTGAAAGAACAATGAACCACACGATGTCAATAACAGCCAAGAAAAAACACCACTGGCGATGAAAAGCACTGTTTGCGCCAATATTTCTGTGTTTCAACTGATAATGCAATCCGCATCTCTCGTGCATCCACAAACAAGCTAGGCCGCCACGTTTTCATGAAAACAATGCGTCACGAGAATCAGCACTTGACCAACAAGCTGCCAGGATTGAAGCCCGCAGTGGTTTTTAAATATAAGTGAACTGAGTGGCTGTTTTGAGAATAGTTTGACGAATTCGGAAAGAAAACGTCTCTTTCATTCATTGTTGAGAAGAGTACCATGTAGTATCGTTATTTGTTTGTTACCAAGAAAAACAGGACACTCTTCCTAACTAGTGATATGGGACATTTTGGGTGCGCCGATAGTTGAGAAGTACTGTAGCACAGGCTGCTTTTCATTTGATGTTACACTGCATGGGATAAGCCCTGAAATTGCAACTTGCGCCCTTAGGACGTCAAATCAAAATGTGCTACGAATATCTGGATGCGATGCTTACAAAATCAACAGNATTAAATGTCTTTAGACTTTAAGAAAAATCACTACCATCCAAAGTATCTTGTCCTCTGATGTGAAGGCATTTNTCGGATAAAGATNACTTAGCGTCATTTCGGAGCCAAACTAGAAAGCAATAAACAGGNGCCTCGTTGCTATTCAAAGGAGGCAGTAGCGCTTTGACGCTACAGCATATTAATTAAATCTATATGGTCAGGGTACCAGAACAAACCCTGTTTATAAGGAGATATTGAAAACTCACAAGTTTTTTCTCTGCTCAAGGCGTCCACCAACTTGTTCTGTTCAGTGACTTCGCTCATCAACTGCCGCCGGTCTTCCTCCATTGATCGACACATTGTTTTTATCTGAAAAAACAGGACGTCACCCTCAAAAACGGCGTTCTGCGCAGTGTAACAACTAGACGGGGGAGGGACCAAGACAACTACTGCAAATACACAAACGAAACAATGAATGTGCAGCACAAGAGGACATTTGTGAAAGGCAGTTCGCATTCTTCACTGCTGTGTTTCAAATATTTTTTCAGGTTACTTTTTATATATATTTTCATGCAACATACATCCACTCAAAGCTATGATGTAATCAATCTAACTTATAATTTTAAAGACCTGCAGGTGGATATCTACGCTCGCTTATCTGTTTGTACAGGAAAAAGCTGATGATACCGCCTGACCGCACCTAGCTTTTCATGCAGCCAAATGTAAAAAAGTCAACACGTTCTTCATCGTAACACAGACGTTGCAAACAACGGTGATCAACAACCAACTAACCGGAAATACAACGTAATCAGGAAATTTTAAGTCTAGATTCAAAGCGTCCAAGTGTCAAACAAAATTCACGCCACTCTCAGGAACACCCTTCAAACATTCTTCCTTGGCTGCGTATATTTGTCACTTTTGGAGGCAAGACGTAATTCCAAAACCCTCAAACGGGCGAAAGATATTCTTATTAAACTCTGTGTCAGTTTGAAAGTCTCAATTTAAGCCAATGTTTATTTAAAGTTCATCGCAAACTTGGTTATCGCATTCGCAAAATTTGCGTATGCCTATTTCGATAATGTGCACGTGCGTTCACCCCTGTGATAAAATAAAAGTACACAAAACGTAGTACATGAAAAGTACGAGGTGCAGCATCAAGATAAGGTTAAAGAAAGCAGATTAAGACTAGCGTTTGATTTTGGTGAAAACCTAATTCGGTAAAGTTGTGCAGGATGTGCAAGGGCGGTTCGTTACATAAACGCAGAGTGTTGTGGCTGTTGCTTCTAGGTCATAAAGAACAATTTATGACACGGGGCCTTTCTGGATGCTATTTGGTGCTTTTGTTGGGGTCTGATTTTAAGATAACAATCTGGCAACCTGAGATCTAAACTTTGCATTGAAAAAAAACAACAACTAAAATCATTCCATCAATAGAAAAGAAGTGTCACCTGCTCCTTCTGTCGATCAAGTTCTTCGATGGCGCGTCTCCGGTGTTCAAGTTTCGCTTTAACCTCCCGTTTCACGATTTCAAGTCGATTCTGCAAAAGCAACACAAAAATAAAGTGTAACAAAAATAATGCATTAATGTGATTCCTTTAACGCTTGTCCATAGAACTTAGGGTTTTTGATAACTCACATCCCAGTCTAACAGCTTTCTGGAAAAAATTAATAAAAGTTCAATCTCCAATTTCATACGCCTAGTGTTGCCTTTTTTATGTGTTATATCCACTATAATAGTTCATGGGAAAGTGTAAAAGGCATTGCATTTTGTGTCTTCGCGAACGACAGACTAAACTAAAGTCCTAACAAGTTTGTAGAGAAAGTTGGGTCTGAAATAGTGAACGACCGGGGCACTAAATTTAGCCGGGGCATTGAAACATATTTATAAATTTAGTTATTTTAAAGAAAGTAAGAGTAATGTGCAGTATACTGTACACACATTGCCATTGTTGGTATGATCTTGAAAAGGTGTTCTTACAATTTTTTGCAATGCAAAGCAAAGAGTTTTTTTCAAAAATATGAAGTAGAAACTTTAATAAAATATATGGCAAA
>JGI24022J15233_10009515_pt1 | contig 10950 bp, 6 predicted proteins | sample Ectturendosymbi2_FD_15233 | JGI IMG/M metagenome (IMG submission 15233)
GGTTTTAAGCGGATTTGACCGATGTCGTCTAATCGGGCCCCGCGCCAAAGGGGCCCCGCACTCCGCATACTAACCAACGCAAACTTACACTTTCTATCGTAGATGCTTATGTATAGTGCCTGCGCGGGGCCCAGTGTTTTTCAAGGTGTTTTGAGAGACGAAACGGTTCCCAAATTTTTCCAACAGTCTCGAAATACAGTATAAACTCGCTTTACTACCACTATCAAAGTACACCAAAACCTTGCTGTAAAATCATCTTTGGTATTCACATGAAACAGTTGCGGTCTTTCAAAATGTCTTTGCAGTCAGGGGGCCATAGTATTTTGTAAGCGTGGGATCTGTTGCCAACGAAAATCCAAGTGAAGTGCGAGGTTTTTAACGCAGTTTATTAAAGTTCTGTAGTAAGAATGGTCATTGTTTTCGGTAGTGTGTAGCCACGTTTTTTCACTAGGACCTCGTTAAGACAGAGTGGGATTAAATTTTGAAACTGGTTTCTGTTTCATTTATAAAAACGTTTCATTTTGGCAGTTAAGGCTTCAATAGTTGTTGCAAAATACGGTTCGATAGTTGATGAATGTTGATATTTCAATAGTTACTACTACTTGTCTTGTGAGGATAACGTTTAGTTCGTAATAGCAAATGAGTGCTGCTTAGTCAGTCTTTAATAACGTTGTTCATTTTCCTTCTCGTAAATATTTGATGAGGCAACCAACCATCGGAGGTAACCATCTGAGCTTGGCGAAAATGTTTGAAACAATCCTAGTTTTATTTATGAATGACTATTTCAGGTGCGCGAAAAGTAACGGTTCCTTAAAAAGCAACAGAAAATTACTAACAGTTAAGCCATTTGCAAAGTAACAGAAGTGACAATTTGGTTCAAATGAAGTAAGCCTTATGATGTTCTTGTGGCGAAAATTACATCATGAAATATATGCTGCCGAAATAAGGGTTATGGCATCAATATCACAGATTGGCGTCGTATTTTCTGGGATATAGCCTAACAAATTAAAATTTGGCGAATTTGCGAAAAGTAGAATAACTTTCGTGGAAGTTTGAGGCTGTGCTTGTCTGCTTCGAAAAATTAAAAAGTAGGTTCAAACTTATTGGGAGATCTATGATCACTTCACGTATTTCTATAGTGTTATATAAGGAAAAGGATTTTTAATCTTCTCCGGGATATTCAAAAGCTAACAAGCGGTTTGCACTCCTCGGTGCCCTTATAAGTGGTTTTCACTGTTACCATTCGTCCCGTGTAAAGTACATAGTGATAGGCAAGTGTTTTGTTTTTGGCTTTAAACAGTCGAACTTGTGCTATTTGGTTTTGTCTGTAACTAAACTCAATATTATGAGTCAAAGACCAAGAAACGACATAGGCCGAAAACATTAAGTGGCAGCCAAAAGAGGCCTAAAGCTAAGGCAAAAACAGGGCGAAGCATAATAAAAGATGCGTTGGACAGGTATTTTAACCACTGAGGGTATACCCTCAATGCCATACCACATTGAAGGTGGCGACAACGTAGGCAGCCGGCCTGGTCATGTTACGCCAGATAACGTGGAAGTTTATCTACGGGGAGTGATACAAGTCGTTTCGAAAGTGTTCATTCTGACAAAGAAGGAACCTCGTCAGATTCGCATATGTTGAGGCATGCGAATAAAAAATTCAAAATTTGGTTGAGCAAATGATCTTGCTTCTTAGTCAGGTGTTATGAGTGGGAATGTTAGGTACTAACCTGGACTATTTAGCCAAAATAGGTTAGCTTGCAATCACAATAGAAGTTTTCCCCAGAAACGAGAGTGATGGGACACGGTTTTCTAAGTTTCAATGCAAGAATACCATCAAATGGTGAAACGCTACGTCATCCATGGCTATTATTCCTGGCCTGGAAAACTATAATATTTTGCTACTGCTGCAAACTTTTCAGCTTTAGATATACACTATCGCACAGCACTCAACACTTCTCTCTACTGGTGCTACACTCGTACCTCCCTTCTGATCAAGGAGGTAGCCTATCTGCCCAGAGAGGACGTATTAATGAAGGTTGCAATTCTTTGATTTATTGGATTTAAGGGCGCTGTCCATTGAAGTCTCTGCTGGAGAGGTCTTGGCGTCACCCTTTCGGGCCTCGCCTCCGTAACATCATCAATTTCTATCATTACTCCTTGATGCAACCTCTCAAAAATTTCTACATACCTCTGAGTGCGGCCCCGCAAAAGTGTGTCAAATCGGGCCCCACACTTGCTAACGCCGGCCCTGCACACGGTTTAGTCAAACCTGATGCGGAACGTTTACGTTTGTGATGGAACTTCCTCTGCCGCAAAAACCACAAAGAACTTAACCCTTTTAGGCCCACCACTAGAACATTTTACCCATGTTTGCAACGCCATAACTCGCCAGCCGCTATAGCTAGAGAGCTGTTCACACCCTCTACGGTATCCAAACTACAGCTCGCAGGCCAAATCCGGCCCGCGAAGACATTTTGTCAATAATGAAAGAATAATATATATACGAAACATTTGTTGATTTGATAGATGTAACATATCCTGAAACAATCGCAAACGTAATATGCCCGGCCCTGTTGTTTAATATAGCTTATGTGGCTCTTGGAGAAAAACGTTTGGTGACCCCTGCCTTATACGATGCCTAAGTATGCTCGCAAATTAAGCTCGATGGATCAAAAACTACTCTGGTAAAGTGAAACCCTTCATACTTAGCAACGTCTGTCTTTCCTTTACAGGATGAAGCACTGACTGCGTTTGAAAAACTTCGGTCAGAATTACTCAACGCTTGTTTAGGCTGNATAAATACGCGCTAATCTTTCATTGTTGAAAGTGATGCATCTAATTTTGTCATGGCTGCCACCCTCAACCAGAACGACAGGCCGGCTGTGAGGAAGTGGAGCCATTTTCTGTACAGTAAGCCATTCACACGTATGACGGATCAACGGTGATTAGCATTCATGTTTGACAATAACTGTCGAGGAAAAATCAAGATTGCTAAGATTCAAGCATGGCGAGCCGAACTTGGCATGTATACGCACCGTGTGCAGAATGAACCAGGAAGTGAAAATGCAGAAGCCAATGCGTTGTTTCGATTTTGTGGTGCCATTGGCCACAAAGGCGTAGACAGGGGGGAAAGGGGACCATGCCCCCCCCAAAATTTTTAGCATGTATAATCATTTTGTGCTTTGAGAGGCGGTATCCCAAACAAAATAGTGTTGTTCGCTTAAAATAAAACATTGTGGCCACCCCCAAATATTTTGCCCCTCCCAAATTGGTCATGCTAGTGATATAACGTGAATCTTTACCTTTAGGGCATCACGGTCAGACTTCCCATACATTAAAAAAAACATTTTCCATACTTTTTCAATGCCTTTTCGATAATGAATTGAAAGATTTTAATACCATCATTTAGCTTCATTCTTCAAAAATTTTATGCATGGAACACAATGCAAAAAACATCTGCAGAACTGTTATCAGCAGTAAAGAACAAAAGTTGAATAAACAAATGGCTGAATTTAGAATTTCCATACATTTTCAATACTTAATGGACATTTTTACCAAATTCAATATTTTTTCATGGTCGTGAAAACTGTTTTCACATTTCAGTACGTTTTCAATACTTTCAATACCGCATGGGAACCCTGCAGGTATTTTTGTATTTTGGCATCACGAAATACATTGATTAAAGCCACTCAAACGTGGGAACGCATCAGCATCGACGTCAAATCCCTTCTTACAACTTCCCACAGAGGGAACGTCGATAACAGCTAGAGGAAATTCGTCGTTCTTGCTAACGATGAGATTTATAAGCCTTTCTACATTCTCCTGCGCAAGGAGTATCTGGCAAAAATAAACAAACTGCCCAACCACCTTGGCGCGGGGCCCCCCTGAGGCGTGCTTAATTCTCACGCTAGGGCGTTATATCTGCGCTCCACCACGTTCCACTCTTCATGGATATAGAATTTGGTTGTTACTAGTGCCAGTTGAGACTGAAGTAGACCTACAGCTACTGCAAACATGGTGTGTAGTGATTAAACTCGCAATGACCAGGTCAAGACGATGAGCATCTGTTTTGTTGGCAGTTCTGCTAACGTAACGTTGTTCATACGTTGTTCAGTTCTCGGAAAATTCTGTTTTTGGAAAGTTTTTAGCAAAAATTGTGAATGTCGTCGAGCACACTAGTTCCTGTTTATCAATTTATTGGGCGGCTGTATGCTTCTATTTCATCAATCAACTATGCGCATCACAGTATATGTTGCGTTGGATAAATGTTTCTGCTACTGTGACGTTGTTGTTGAAATATCTTTGCACATTACATTTCAAATTCATATAAACACTTTGCATTCCAAGCCCATGCATTATGAAGCCTAATGAATAAGTTTAGTAACAGAGGTTCCCAACCTGGGATACATGTACTCCTGGGGGGCATTTGCCTATCTGAAAGGGTACATTTATTGTACATTTGCAACAAATTAACTTTTGAGACATAAAAACGGAGTCTATCGCTCCAAAATTCTGAAGTCTGTAAAACAATTATAGCTCCCAAATTGTAAAAATTCTGTAAAAAAATTCATTAAGGGGTACATGGTCAGAGAAAGGTTGGGAACCCCTGTTCTATAAAATTGGGCTTTTTTGGAACTTTGGGCGGATGCATGGGTTGCTCTCTTGTGAAGCCGGCATAAAGCGGATAGTTGATCATGCGTCCAGACGTTACCTTAATGCAAGAACGCGTCTGCGATTGTAGTTACCGAAAGCGAGATAAGCAATCAGTTCATGTTAGCAGTTTTCTCCAAGTCACTTCTTCTTCGAACGAAAGGGTCGTTCAACAAGAGCGAAGCAGTTGCATTGCAAGTTTAATTCGCTTTGCAGTTCGGTTTGATTGACGTAACTTAACTTTGCACTTGCGCTAGCCGCTCCATTGCATGCAGAGCTTCCTTTACAACTTTCGGCTTGATTACGAGCGGCAGCGGTTCAATGTCCAATGTCCACCACAACAGCACGCCATCGGTCATAAACATGACCGTAGCTGATGGACACATGAGCTATGCCACTCTGAATATAAGACGCTGTTGTGTTATCACAGGGGTTCCCAACCTTTCTCTGACCATGTACCCCTTCAGCATTTCGATAGATCAGCATGTACCTCTAAAATTTGTTGCGGAAGAAAGGACGAGTAAAATAACAAAACCTCACATAATTTTTCATAGAACTTCTATATTTTAAAATATTTGGAAAAAATAATATATAAATATATTTTTCTCTTGTATTCCTAACCTTTAATGTACCCCTTCAGATAGGCAAATGTACCCCAGGTTGGAAACTCTATGTTATCATGTATCCTACATTAGTGGTCTTGAACCTGTTTGTCATCGTGGAACCCCTGATATACTTTCGCGTTTGCCATGGAACCCCCATTAACAAAAATTTAAAAAACACGAATTACAGTACTTGTAAGAATATAAAATATTTCGTTATTAGACACTTCAACAAATAAACAGTTATTACAGAAGTTAAAAAGGAAGACATTTAATGACTCGGTTGTTCTTGCATTTCTGGAATGCATCTGCTACATTAAGAATTTGGCAAAAAAGACGCGTATCTGAAATATGTATCGTCCCATTTTCTAACTTTGACAATTGAATTANATTTGATCCGCTTCGGATCAGGTGCTTCTTTTACATTTGAACTACATTGGTCCGTCCACACCTTCGCTGTTGTTNTTGTTTCGCTTCACATCAGAAAATGTGCTATTTTGCTTCATCTGGCTTGACTAAATAGTAAAAAGTTGGGTTTCTTTTTTTTTCCTTCATTCCCACAAAGACTGACAGCAGCTCTAGTCCATTNTCTACTCTCTACTACTCTGATGTACAGTACTGTGAACTGGAGTTCGACCGATGCATCGGCATGCCGGTATATATCGGTCGATATGACGATGTATCATATCAGCAAAATTTCGGCGATATATATCGGCATAATTTGCTCATAAAAGCCGATACTACCCGGTGCTACGTTATTGTTCTGCATGGAATGTTCGGAAACCCAAGGTGCCACTTCGTCTCTGACTGATCAACCCAAATTCTCTGACCTGTTCCACAAATTTTCTGTAAACGACCCACAGCCCCCCGACCACATCAAGTATGTGTGTAATAGTCCAAGGTAATAATACCGCTGCGCAAACGCCTCGATAATAAGCCCGCTCTTATGACAACATTCGCTCGTAGGTTTTTGCGCGGTAAGGAGATAGATGACTGCCTGCGAACAAATCAGGTTATGTCATGCGTTCCCTTAAAACTCACGGAACCCCACTACATGTTTTGTGGAACCCTAGGGTTCCGCGGAACCCCTGTTGAAGAGCACTGGCCTACATACAGCTCAATTCCAATAATTATCCGTCTTATTTGACAGTCATATAGTTATTTTGCTAAAACATCTTCAACAAAAAGGTCACCACGCGGTTGACTGAGTACGATGACGTAATAACACCACTGGTCAGAGGGGCCCCGCGTCTAGGCCTTGCATTGGGCCCCGTACCTGCTAGGGCCGGCCCAGCGTACCATACGGTCAACGGTGCATCAGCAAATTTTTTTAATGCAGTACACCGGCTTACGTTAACCCGCTTTTCAAGACACAGAAATTAACCCCTGTGAATTTATTGAACGTTGATATCAAAGACCTGCCGGTACGCTTGGAACATTAGCATCTCACGCATTGAGACATACTTAGACAGTATGTCAAGAGAGTCTCTTATCCCTCATAATTAGACGAAGGTTGAATTTTTGGATTAAATCAATTGTTTTTGCGGCCCACCAGCGATAATGTACCATTTATGCTGCCCGTGATAATAAATAGGTTCCCAACCCCTGCTCTAGGGACTGAGGACAAAAACCCGTATATTACAGTGTGGCGGCCAGTGTTCCTCAAAGAAAATTTTGCACTGAGCAAATGTTTGTTTTAGTGCGCTTGCAAATGCGCAACCACGCAGACGCACAACCAGTGAAGCGTTTCAAGCGGTACATGGGCTGTACGGTATATGTACGATATTAAATTTGGAATGTTGCAAGTGCGCGAGAATGAGATTCCACTGCGCAAATCGTCTGATGGTACTGCGCAGTTGCGCTACTTAGAGGGGAACACGGGTGGCGGCGGATGTGAAAGTACTGTATCCAAAGCTTGTGCAGAGACATTGTTGCAAAAGCTCTCGAATGTGCATTGGAGAAGCATTCCACATTCAACACCAAGGGTCGTAAAGTCATTGTATAACTGAAAAAAATTTGCATTAACAACGTTGTCACCCAATACGGCGACCAATTATATGCCCCCAAAAAACGGAATTATAACTGGTGATGGTCATTCTGTCTCATCGGCAAATATTGTTGTGCATTACATCCTATAGCCGATTGCTGGTGTGCAAAGGGAGGCATAACTTTTCCGCAGATTTATCGATGGCATAACTTGGATAACTGCATCAGCAATGTCAAATGAACGTATTCGACAAGCACCAACTTCATTTAATACTGGCAACAGTGGCTTGGAACTAACGTTTCGTCAAGCTTGCACAGCCTAACAAACGGGCGAAGTGAAATTCCTGTTCGTTACTCATTGCATAACTACTAAAGATGATTTTGGTTTTGTCACCAAAGACTTCGTAAAACCCACAGCGGAGGTAAAGCAGTTCATCAACGGGAAATCACACCACCCAAAGATGGTATTTAAGTCAATCTTGTTTGGAGAAGCAATAAGACTGAGGCGTCTCAACCAAAGGAAATAAGATTACCTCAGCATCTTAAACCGACTCAAAGGAAAAGCGATCCGCTCGAACTTCCTTTGGTCATGATAAATGACGTGATAGCAATGGCATCAAATTGGGAAGACAGACTACCAGGGTTGNCCATGGGACATATTCATCTGTCCCATTCCCATCCCATAGCAATTTATGCCTGTTCCATTCCACGGGACGTTTCCCATGGGATTCCCAGAGGAATGACATTCCCATGGACAAGCCTCCCCAAAATGCGACGCTCCCACTATTACGAGGATAAAATGGCAAAGCGTTGATCAATTTGGGCAAGGCCGAAAATGGCAATACTGACTCTCTAAAAGCACAGTCAATAAAAGATTCTAAATCCTTACCAAAGTGCCCCACGATCACTGCGCTCGTTGCTGCCTTCGACGCAAAAGCGTTCAATGGCACGGAATTGTAAAAATCGCACCTGGCTGGCGGGAACAGGATTATTAATTTTTGCAGGCACAGCAACCGAAAATGCCATGGTCAAATATTTGAAAAAAGACATGGCCTACGTTTTTTATAAGCTTCAAATCTGTTTTTTTCTTACCTGTGTTAAAAAAACTGCACATATGCTTGTGTGGGGGCATAAAAACGTTAAAGCACAAGGGCGTGAGGACCACGTTGCGACTCGCTTACCAGGGCTGCAAAATCTCGCACACACGAGCAAAACACGCCAAGTAAAACGCACTCAAATGTTTGTAACTGCTAAGATCAGGATTCGAGTGTTTGTTACTTTTTCAGACCGCTAAGAATCGAATGCAACGAAACCATCGCGCGAAAGGATGTGAGGTTTAAACCAGAACCGTCGCCAGAAAGTCTTCAATAGGGCTTTACCTTTGCGCACGGGGACTTGACATTCTGAAAATTTGATAAAATCTCCACTGATTTATAGCGTTTTATATTTCAGTTTGGAGGGCTGAGCGCACCAGTGCCCCCCGTGGCGGCGGGACTGGCTTAAACGTCCCTCATGCTGTCATTATTGAAATAAGTTAAGCTGGAAACCTCATGTACAAAGAGTAAAAACTCAACTATCAAGAGTTTTTCTTTTCATTATGCTTATTTGATGTCCAACTGTTGTTTCTTAACACCTATCAAAAAATGATAAACGGGGTTGGTTGACTAGATGACCGCCACAGTCTTTCGCCAATCCTATATGACACAGCGACCCTCTTTGTTTACACTGATCAACTATTGTGCCATTGTGTTTTCATTTGCTCTAATATCCGCTAATGGTTGGCTTACTGCATGCGATGGCTTTTACGATGCTTTTGCTTGTTGGCTGAGTCATATGAAACAATAAACCATTGACCATTGACCAAGTATTAACACATAAAAAGCTACAATCATCGAATCAAGCAGGCCCGTAACCAACTTGGGACACCAGTAGAGGCGAAGAGTTTTCTGAGAGGGGCCCAAAATTGTTAAACTATGTCCAATAATTTTAAACTGCGTCCAACACATTTTTCCAGGAGGGGAGAATAATTTTCTAAGGGGAATTCGCACCCCTGCGCCCCCATAGTTACGGGCCTGGAATCAAGTAAGGCTGAAGTTAACAGTTGAAATGGTTTTGTCCTGAACTTCTTCATATCAAAATCATCTAGGAGTTCGCCACAATTTGTTTGACTAAATTTCTCATTTTTAATGCACCGAATGCTTAATGTGGACAACCTCTCCTGGAAAATTGTCACCCTTTAATTCATTTTTAATTCTCTTTAATCTTGCTCAGGGCAAATGTCTCAAAAAAGATATTTGTCCTGAGCAGTTATTGACCATCAAACTAAGAAATAAGGGCCCGCGTGGTTGGATAAACTAAGAACCACTAATTTTAGGCGTCAGACCCAAACGCGCTTTTGTCATTTTCTTTGCTGTTTCCCTTTTCTGTCTCCGTGGGGTAGAGTTCTGTGGTTGCCAGTTGGCAAAGTGACTTTTGCTTGCTACTCTAGCTCATCAAGATCTCCTCTGATTTGCTTAGCATGGGAGCAGTACGAATTTGCGCAAGTATTCAATAGCAATCTGATTTCTGAATGACTTTGTTAAAGAAAATTTAAATAGAAAAAATCACATATGCACTTTATGTAAAAGAAACGCTAACAAAACTACAGCATTGCTCAAAATAAGCGACTACGTTATTATTGTAGGATGACGCTGTTAGCCCTACACATAGCCCTTATCTGCATACAGCCTTCAGCTTTGATCAGGTGCATTTCAAACACGAACAGCCACAAATTCTTTCGCCTGACTCACACGCAACAATCGGTAAGATTCAGCAAACGCAGGACGCAGCCAACATGCTTTGCGTATATTGACAGAATAGCCGGTATGCGGTTTGACCAACGGTCATATTTAGATTCATAGAAACTCGTTGGAAGAATTTGGCGTTATCAAGAAAAAAATCTGATTAGATGAGTTAAACTAAATTTCATGAATAATTAAGACATACATTTTTGACGAATATTTATCGAACTATCATATATCGACAACTGACGCGTACCACAGTTTGCTGGAGGCCCCTTGGATCTGCTGGAGGCCCCTTGAGGATCTAGGTTTAAGCCTACATAGCCTATTGGTAAATCCGGCCCTACTGCTAACACTAACAGAGAGAGAGAGAGAGAGAGAGAGAGAGAAAACTGATATACGAAGGCAATGATTACCTACAAAACATCCACCACAACTGCGTAAAAACTAACAACATATAAGCGCCTTGCTTTAAGAAAGACAAAAAAGCAAATTTAAAGGTGTTAGGTGTTCCAGGGTCTTCCGTTACAGTGTTCAGCATTTAATTTTAATGGAGCTCCCTACAATTTGGCTGCCAATATTAGGAATGTAATCTTGCTTAACGCATTCTACCAACGCTAATAACGACGTGTTTTTTTCAGCAAACCTTTCCAATAATTTTGGAAAAGATCACAGTTCAATACATCATGAGTGAAAATCAATGCTCGTCACGCCTCTCCAACTGCACTTGAAGGATTGTCGGAAGAGTGCGCTGCAGACGTTCATATTGTTGCGATCGGAAATCCCGAGCGGGCATGTGCGCAGAGCTTCGCACCGTGGCAGCAAGCAACAGTAGAGATCACCCGACGAGATCACTCTCGTCGTCACCGTTAGCAAGCACAATCAACTGTTCACCAGGTTCACAAGCATCATTAGAGGTCACTCACCAA
>JGI24022J15233_10009517_pt1 | contig 10950 bp, 6 predicted proteins | sample Ectturendosymbi2_FD_15233 | JGI IMG/M metagenome (IMG submission 15233)
AATCACTGTATTTTCAGCCTTTCAGTAGCTGTACATCAGTCTTCCAGTAACTGCACAATCTAGCAGTTGTTCGGTAGTTTTATACTTTAATTTCCAGCTTGTCCTTCAAATTCGGTTGTTGTGACCTTAAGTTCCCCCACATGCAGAGAACAATGCAATTGTTCTGCTACACGATGCTTCTGTTGACAGCCAGATAACAAAAACGTGTGATGTTGATGACGTCACAGTTGTTGATACTCCTCCAATACATTCAAATGAAAACACTGTTCTACGTTGATCTCAGCGAGAACGGTGTCCGGTTGATCGAGTTAGATACATTAAATTTTTCGATACTAGTTGATACTACAAGGAAGGGGTGATTGTTAATGAAAGTTGCTGCTTGTAATTGCGTTTTCAATTAGCCTACATGAGCAAAACTTTTCATTTCTCATGCGGAGAAGAAATAATGGAACAATAGTATTATTCATGAAAGACTAGCAGCATTTTTGATACTATTCGATAATGGAGGCTGAGTGGAAATCGGGTACGTAAGCAGTTTTTTGTTGATGGCATACAATGCGACGGATTTCTTTTACGGCAGTTGGCTGCAGGCCGAAGCCTTATTACTGCTTTTTGTCGGGGCGGTTGAAGTGAACGCTCTTGCCTAAGGAGGGCTACCCAGTGGCCGTGTATGAACATTTAACCTTTCAATTGGGAGGCGGACACTCTACCGCTGAGCTAATCGTGGCCCTGCAGTTCAACGAAGTTTGCAGCACTATTTAGTTTAGATCTTCGGTTCTTAACTGGGCGCGGGGAAGGTTTACACGGAGGGTGCGACTGTGGCAGCAACATATTGTTGAAAAGTAATAAATGCATTGTTTTTACCATTCGTAAATTTAAATTTATTATCATTTCACTGCAAACACTATCAAAGCCAAGCGGACAAGACAAAATTTCGTAACGAGCTGGAATGTGAACCCTATTTGGGATGTGCATTGTCTTTAACAAAGACTTGAATTAGACTACAAGTTTCAAAAAAACAGTTGCATCCTTCGCAAGCAAGACAATGGCAAATAAATTGTTCTGTTTTATGTGTTTGGCTTTGAGGTTAGGGGAGGCACGTGTGTCAGTGACTCCTGCCACAGGGGATGCGACTGAAAAAGTTTAAGCACCTCTGATTTAGAGTATTTTTTATCTCTGTTTTTACTTTGACAGTTTCCAAAAAGGGTCGCATTTATACCAAAGGGGCGCCGTTTCAATGCGGTGCCACAGACGTTTTTAAGGATGCAGTTACCCTAAACTGCACCCCCCAGGATTCGCCATTGCAGTAACATGCACGTGGAAAACATTTGTTGCTGAAGCGATAATTCAAAAATTGAATAAAAAGCCTTTGAATAAAAAAGAATGAAAGGCAGTGCTAAGAATTTCTTGCAACTATTTGTGAGTTATTCCAACATTCCTTGAGTTTCGTCACTGATTATACCATTGGGCGATGCATTCGATACGCGGCGCAATTTTGAGTTATTTAAATGTGCTTCGTGCAATCGTGCTTGAATTTCTGCTTTTCTGTCAGTAATTTGAAGCCGGTGGAGGAATCGTGTAAAACGATGCGCGTTTAAATGGGCTTAGTAATACATCCGTTGACTTTTGTCGATTCTGTCCTAAGGACATTAACACCTTAGGAGCCGGGTGGATATACCTTTTATGCTCACCAGATATGTCTTCATGTCTGTAAGTCCGAACAACCTGCAAACTCTATTGTCAAAAGCAGTGGCATATACTGGAGGTTTGAGCCAGGGGGTGCAAAACGTAACTGAAGGTAGCCCAGTAACCAACACATTAAAAAAAAGTTAAGAAATAATAGTGAATCTGAATATCGTGAATGTCTATATCAGCTACAAAAACGAAAACACCTCATAAAACGCAAAAAACAACAATCTACTGAAAATCAAAAAAATACTAAATACCAAAATTTCAGCTAACGGGGCCCAGTTTTTACATTTAGCTTGCCAGAGGGGGGTGGATCGCCCCCTTGTCTCCCAGTCAGGGTTCAGAACCGTCGCCAGAAAGTTTTCAATAGGGTGGCTTTGCGTTTCTGCGGGGGGGCTTGGAACTCTAAAAATTGACAAAATCTCAACTGATTTATAGTGTTTCATGTTTCAATTTGGGGACTTGGAGCTTTGTTAGGGGGCTAAGCCTCCAGAAGCGCCCCCGTGGCGACGGGACTGCACTGGTCAAAAGCTCTCCCATTCACGCAATTGCACATCTTTGAAGCTGCTAAGCTCGTTTCACAAATTACAGGCAAAAGCGTGACGATTCAAAGCAGCCTTTGATATTCACCGTTGTTTCAAGCCTGCGGCAATTACAAGAGGCTAACAAGAAAATACGATTGTAATGCCTAGCAAAAGTGTTTAAGGGTTTTAAGGCGAAATGTATTTGTTATGTGAGAACGACAGCATGTTCAATGTTCCAAATACAAGGGAAACTCTCTCGCAAGTTTGAATAAGTTTTAAAGGATTGAGGATGCTGTCTTTGAATAAGTTTTAAAAGGAGATTCTATTTGAATAAGTTTCAAAGGACTGGGAATGCGTTGCAAAACGCGGAACTAGTTTCCCGTTGATAAACTGCGACCGATTTACTTGCCGCTATCTTTGTGGCCTATAACTATGAAGAATAGATATGCTTGCAAGTTTTAATCGTCGCAGAAGAATGAAAGCAGAAAGCAGACAGATTCCTCAGAAGCTTGCCGCCAGGCTAAAGTTTGTTTGTTGTCTCTCTCAAGTTGTTTCTGCTTGTGTTATGAGGTTAAAATTGTATATGCTTTTGTTACCTACTGTGAAGATTGCCGTGAATCACAACAACATTTGTATGGCATGTGTAAAACCTTGCGTGTAGGTTGCGAATGGATGGAAAACTACCACCATTGAAAGAAATAAATGAATAAAAACTTCAAATTTTCGTTATTTCTTGAGTGTGCTCAGGCCGTAAAACTTTTATTGCGTTATTAATGTAAGTATTTAAAAACCATGGAAGATAGCAAAAGTTATAATGAATCTTGTTTCGTGCTGTGAAGTGTGAGCGTTTCATCTCGGTGTTTGTTTAATTTTTGTATTGTACTTTATTTTCGTTTTGATAAGTGGGCTATGTAGTTGGATTAACGCACTTAACGACTGCGAATAAGATTGCATCAAAGCAAAGGACTGTCAAAGCAGACTGGTCACCTACTTCACAAATAGCAGTAAAACTAACATCAGTCAGAATAGTCACATAAAACTTTAACATTGATCACCTGCAACCAGTGTTTTTTTAAGGTGTTTGAAAGGGTGTCGTGGTGGAGCTTCAAGGTGTCAACGCTATTTTCCCTTCTATGTCTGATACTTTTAACTCATTTTCACAAAAACGCAAGTTTCCGTCCAAATATGCTTAATTATTTGAACACGACATTCACTTTTGGCAAACAAACTACAGACAATTTCACAAATAGAAAGGTTCAATGTAGGCCTACATTCATTCATTTTTTTCTCATTTTCGTGTCCGCTTTTCCTTTGGGGGAGAGTTCCAGGGCAGCAGCCCTAGGGGGGCCCGGAATACCTCGCGATCAACAGCAATCACAGATAGTTCGGCTGTCTCCACACCAAGACGGGACCAAGCAAGGTCGGAGATGTAGCCACGCCACTTTGTCCTTAGACAAACTTTGGGGCGCTTTCCCGTGGGTGTAGACTGTAGCCTGAAGGACTTAATCTGCTATTCTTTCCTTGGACATTTTGGACACATCGCCCAATCACCATAGCTGGGATCTCTCGATTAGGAGAAGTGGCTTGACCCCCTGCGCTTTACGGATTTCAGACCTGTGCTTTTTGTCACGAAGCGTCATACCGAGAACTCTTCGCAAATATCCCGTCTCTGTCGTTTATTCTTTCGACAGTATTCTTTCAGTCGTCACCTGTGACTCATGACCACAGGTGAGGATCGAAAAAAAACAGATTTAAAAACTGAAAACTTTGCGTTGTTTGAAAGCCCCTGTTTCGTCACCACGGAGCAATAAAGCTCACGTAGATCTGCGTTTGCTTTACCAATCCGTGTATCAACCCTTTTGTTCCGACTTCCGTCACTCGTGAATACCACCCCAAAGTACTTGAACGTCTCCACCTCCTGCATTATATTCCGCTCACTTGCAGGAAACACTGCCTTGGGCGTCTTCCCAGGAAAGACTGCCTTGGGCGAGACATATTACCTCAATCTTTTTAGAGCTGATTTTTGTTCCTTTTTGGTCGCACGCAACAGAAAACCGATCAAATGCGAGCTGAAGACCCTGTTGCGAAGATCGACGCATGCATTATCAATTCGTCCGCAAAAAGGAAACGGTTCATCCTGCAGTTCCCAACAGTGACATCCTTGTCGAGACCAGGGCTCTTGAAAGTTTTATCGAGAGACCACATAAGCTATTGCACAACAATTCGAGGGCCAAACATCTTGCGTAATGTGATTTTTTCGGAATATGTTGCATTCTACCAAATGAACACATTTTTCGTAAATATATTGTTTTTTGATTATTGGAAAAATGTGTTTTGTGGCCGACTGAAATAGCTTCGTAGGTCGAATTTGGACCCGGGCCGCAGTGTGGAGAACCCTGATATAGACTATGAAGAGGAGTGGTGACTGACAGCACACACCGTTATCTGAGTCCAACATCAACACTGAATGGTTGTGAGTTAACTCCGTCGATAGGGACACAATCTTCTGAACAGGAATACAGTTATTTAACGGCCAGCAATAGGCACCCGTCAACACCGTACTCCCACAACACCACCCTAAGCTTTTAACGAGGAACCCGGCTATATACTTTCCCGAGGTCGACAAAACATGTGTATAGACCACTGGCAAGATCCCAGGATTTCATGAAAATATGCTGGAGACTGAAATTTTTTTCTGTAGTGCTATACAGCCGCGACAAGAACCGCATTGTGTATCGTCCAGCTTTGGTTCAATTATTTTCGCAGCATCTTGGCATACGCTCTTCCTGGGAGGCTAAGCAAAGAGATGCCGCGGTAGTTGGTTCATTCACTCCTGTCTCCGTTTTTTGAATGGGGACGGTCAATTTGTTAATCTTTCGGCACTCTTCCAAAACGCCATGCCACTTGACACACACGAGTCAGTCATATCATCCAGCGTTCCAATTTCCGCTAATTCACTATCAAACTTTTCGCAATTAGCTTTAAGCTCGGATTTAGCAGCGGCATCATAGAGCTTACTGATGCACAGTTCTACGGAAGCTTTCACCTGTGCAAAGTCAAAACATCCCGCCTGAAAAACTTTACTCAGTTCTATCAGGGAGATGCCATTGTTGACAAAATGAAAGCACCATGTTGAAAATTTTTGTTTTTATAAGTCGCAGGAAAACAACGCATGTTGCATCATTTTAATTTTTTGACAGCTGCTTCAGTGCGGCCCAAAAAAGCCAAAATCTCACTCCTTGCTCTCACTGTTGTCCCACTCGACCACCATCTTGTTTTGCATGCGCGCTCCCACTGCAACTACAGACCTTTTGTCTTCATTGTAGTCTGATGCATCACCAGGCCTACCGATCGCAACGGCGAAACAGTAAAACACTTCAGTAATTGCATGGAAGTGCTTTCGCAGTTTCGTACACCATACTGTACAAATCTACGGCAGTATAGTATGAGGCCGAAGCGAAGCGGTGCGCATGACTATGCACAGATCCCAAACTTACAATTTTCGCTTCCAACTTCTGCTCAAGAAAATTGTGTCGGCCTATAACAAGGGTTCCCAACCTGTGGTACGCGAAGGTCTTCCAGGTGGTACGCCAGTAACTTCCATTTTTTCACAAAAACCTGGATTCACAGCTTTCTAGTTTACGTATCGGGCTGTGTTCCTAATTAAATAAATTTTCTTGTAGCCTGCTATTCCTATTTTATCGCAACATTATGATTTTCGATGCGCTGTTAGCAAATTTACGCCACGCATCGACCAATTGGTAGAAGGTAAACAAAAACAAAATCTCGTTAAATTTAGTTGTCTTTTATTGTTATTTTGATTTATATTATTCTTCTGAATAAACTAAGATTCGATCAAATTGGTTGTTCTGGAAGAAGTGGTACGCGTTGACAATACGGGGGTGCCCAAGTGGTACGAGATCGTCAAAAAGGTTGGGAACCCCTGGCCTATAACATTGCAGCCGTCTATTGCAATAGCCATGTGCAGGAAAACATAACAAATCGTTTTACTTCAGTACAAAGCAAAACAAAATATCTCGGCTTTCAGAATTTAGGGTGTCATTGCAAAAGTTTAGGGTGTCATTTTGACATCCAAAAACGGCTTAAAAACACTGCCTGCAACATCAAAGTTACCAAATTAAAGGCATTTTTTGTGTATGCAAAAGACTTAAGAGCAGTAAACAAAGTATTGTCTGTCATTCGTGCAGTCCTACAACACTTAAATGCCTTGTGCATAACTGACATTTTGCAAAATTTGTATATACAGTAATGTTGACAAAAGCAGGGCGCAGAATTAAGTTCGGTTCCATCTTTATTTAAATGTAAAGTTTTAAATAAAGTATTTAGCTATGTTGATAATAAAGTTGTACATCTCCTCACGTACATGCAAAAGAAACTTTTTTATGCCCTCGAATACCAAGCAGTGCTGTCAAGGCAAAAATTTCAATAAGCGAAAGTGTCAACTGATAGACGACCCGCGGATGTAGCAGAAATTCGCTTTATCTGATCTAAGGCTTTTTAAGGGAAGGTCTGCTGCGTAAACTGAAAAGATAATCTTTTGCGGGTTTGAGGTGGCAGAATCACCCAGCTTATTAGAATATCACTGAGCTAAGCCACCTGGAGTTGTTATCAGTGGCAAGCTATATCAGCAGCAATCGTCGAATAGCATACAGATTCTGAATCCGCAAATGCTTTAAAACTTTTTGTGTCCAACTATTCTCCCAGATTTTAATCAGTGACAGATTTACGCATAGGCCAAATAAGCCATGGACTTGGGCCCCGCGCAACTCCTTCCTATGACGATTCATTATTAACTTAAAATTTGCCCAATTGCGCAGCGGCATAGCTTCACAATTCAGTTTGAAGCGAGCGAAAATGTCGACGTATCAGTACAGTAACAACACAATAATATTGTTTGCAACCCAATATGAGAATGACAATATTACTTTTCACTGGAGTTCTGCAGTGTCTGGCGGTCTTGCGTTGTTGTGAGCTTTTTGTCAGTGGAAGATCGAACATCAAGTAAGAAAGTGCCAGCTGTGTGAAAGGCTTACTGAGGAACATGGCTGGACGCGAGAAAGATGCAGGCCGTCTATGTGAAAGTGGTTACAAGCAGTAGCGTAGTCAAGCCTTTACTTTAAGCGAGCAACACTAATTTGTTCGGGACACTGCCTGTCAATACACAACATGACAAGCTATGCTAGAAATTTTGGGGGCGTGGCGCCCTTGACCCTCCATGTCTACGCTTATGGTTGCAAAAAAAAAAAGAAAAAAAAGAACAGTCTTTACTTGATGTTCAATCTTCCACTGACAAAAAGCTCGCAACAACGTAAGACCGCCAGACAATGTAGAACAGTGGTTCTTAACCGTTTCTCCATCACGCCCCCCTTAAGTAATTTTCCTTTGTTTCACGCTCCCCTGAGTTTAAATAAGTTGTAAAAATAAATGTATTTCTTGGTAAATTTGTTTTATGTTTTTATTTTAAGGTTTTGTGACAGACACGAAGTACATAGAGTACATAAATACATATTGAACAACGCAGATTGATAAAAATAGACACAATAGAACGAGTTTTGAAGTAGGACAAGAGGGTTACAGACACTTTCTCAACGCTATTGTTCGCTAACCCGTAACACTTGGTACAGCACTACATCAAGAGTATAAGAACACTGAGTCCAACCCTGCATGGTCAAGGCCAGGTAAAGTACGGAAGTATTGTGGCATGCACACGGCCTCAAACAAACACTGTAACGTCCGAGCACTCAGTCACAAAGTAAAATTTGATTGTAGTGTTCAAAGAATAAGGACGAATATAAACAACCTGACTGCATCAAAGCGCGCAACCATAACGTTGTCAGACTTTCTGCATCGTTCAAGAAAGAGGTAAATATTTTTCACAATAAATTCGAAAAAATAGAAATGTTGCATTGAACCTGATGACTGCTAACACTCGCTCGCCCCGATAGGTTGCATAGAGCCCTGTACCCAAAATTATAGGCTACTGATTACTTGACAATTTTGGCCAAAATTTCTGCAACGTTAGCTTGCAGCATTAGATGGAAAACGCTTTCTTTTAAGCGGCACTGCGCAAGATTTACCGGTACTCACACATATGCACGTTCCCACTCTAGCCCGCATGCTTAAATGTGCTGCAGTTGCTTGTTTAGACTTACGCGAACTTTTGGAAATTCTTTGTTTTATACACTCTTCATAGCTTTGCGACCGCACACTACTTCGCAGTGTGAATGCAGATTACTTCGACTCTTTGTACATCGGTTATATGCTATAACCGCGTTTTCGCATAATATTCCAGAATCTCTAACCAAAATCATTCATACGTGAAAAACATAGCAGGGCTAATCGCATGAACCGGATATTCAAATAAAATGTTATTTTTATTTGTAGACTTAAACACTCCGCGCCGCTTAGTGTGGGTGAAAGACACAGTTCCGAGATTAAACAGCTGAGTGTCGACATCGGGATGGCCAGAAAACAAAGTTATTATCTTTCTTCTGCCGAGAAGTCGACATTGCAATGGTGGCCTGTATCCCTGTAGCTGCCGAGCCGCATAAACCTAGTCTCACATTCAACAAGAGTGTGCCTCAAGTGAAGTTGAAACGTCATAAATATACGTCGTCGCATTACAGAAGAACATGGCGGGAGTACTATAGAAGATAGTGTCATGCAGGTGTACCGCCACACTGCAGAAATCTCGTCGAATTACAGAAAGCCATGGCGGTATCCCACGCTGGCTGGAGGTGTACAAACTGCATGCTTCATATTCATCTGGAATTAGGCGACCCGCTCTGCGATGCAGCAGGCCAACTTGAAACTCTGTGTGCACCATGCTGTTCTTAATGCGAGAACGGCACAGATGTTATTGCTAAAGGGACTTGGCATGCAGACCAAAATAGTCCTCTAGTTGAGCCCCTGAATGTTTGATGCAGCCCCGAATTCGCCCTGCAAAATTTCAAGAAACGTTACCCGGGCTTTCATCTCTGACTGAACCAAATAATTATCACTGGGGTAATGTTTGGAAGGGACATATTCTCGTTCAAAAACTTTCCATGTTGTAAAGCATGTGAGGGCTCGCACCCCCCCTGGAAATTTCTTGACGCCCCTCCAGAGGACACGCCCCCCCCGGTTAAGAACCACTGCAGTAGAACTTCTGATGTAAAGCAATATTGTCAGTATTGGATGCTATGCTTGGTTGTTACCAACTAGATTGTTCGTAAACAGATATTGCTTGTTGAAGCTCTATAAGTTAGTTAAATCATCTACAACAGTTTCTCGTGAGTTTTACTTGAATAAACGTGTCTACATTGGGCTTACTTCGTACGGTTAGCTGAGGGTGTTGCTACAATACTTTGCTGAGCAAAACTTGTCTTCATGCTGTTTACCATCAGCCTATAGCATAGAGCGGGGGTGGCCGACATGTGGCTCTTTGCCAGATTTCATGCGGCTCTTACAGTACGTTATTACAAGAAGTCCCACTAAATAACAAGCATAACAATAAATGGCTTGAAAAGTTCTGTCGTTGCCATGTTGGTGTGTGATATTTACAATAAATCTAGCTGAGGAAAGGAACGTGTTTGACTGAGGAAGAGATGGGGTGGTGTTCATGTGTGTCCATATGTATGATGTAGCTCTTTGCGGCTCTTGGTCTCTGACTGGTTGGCCACCCCTGACATAGAAGATTAAAACACTATATTTTGTATTGCTTGGAAAATGACAACTTAAAAATGGCATGAATAAACCCTGTGGTGTCCACTGAATGGATTGTACTTGTTTGGTTTCATAAAATGCGTGCGCTAGTTACTATAACAAATAGTTTGCGTACAGGTAATCAGCTCGAGAACTCGAACAGGGGTGAACAACCTGCGGCCTTCAGTAAATATTTATGCGGCGGTGCACATATAATTCAAAGTGTAAGTTATGCGCATTGATTCAAACTAAACGAATTCAAACCGTATTAATTAAAACTGGCTATGCATTAATTAAAACTATTTTTTGCTGTATGAAGGTACTTTGTAGAAATACCGCCAAACAGACCTGTGGAAGTGGAATAGGCTCAGTGTGTTGAAGCAGAACTGAAGAAACGCAAAAAATAAAAATATCTTGAACTGACTGGCGGCCAAATTTTATAAAAATAAACTTGACGCGGCCGACCATAACAAAAAGGTTGTGCACCCATGAACTAGACGATCTTTTCGAAGGCGGTAACATGATCCCACATGAATATGTACAGTATGCATCCGAAAAATAAACCTACAAAAAACGCTAGAATTCACGGAAATTTAACGAAGAGAACTTCTGAACTTCACAAAAGCACTATAAATTCCAAGAGAAGATCGCATTATTATTTGTTTTTGTGAAGATCGTAGGAAAGTCTAAATTTTTGTTGAAAATCTATATAAGGCAATCGTAGAACCAAGTCTGCACAGATGATAGATTTTTGAAGGGGGGCTGCACATAAGAGGGGCATACTTTAACGCTTTTCAGGCAAACGGCCAAATAGGTCACATGTGCATGGGGCCCCAAAAAACTAAGATGGCCTGTGGCCCCGCGCTTCCTAAATTCGTCCCTGATAGTAGATATGTTTTGGGCATTGACGCGCATTTTTCAAAATCCCTAGTTTTGTGGAGTCTTTGCTTGGACCCTGTGTGTTCCCCTGTCTCTGTCGAAACCCCTTGCCCCCTGTCAAGCCTCCTCTGTTCCCCAGCCCTCCCCTGTCACT
>JGI24022J15233_10009519_pt1 | contig 10949 bp, 4 predicted proteins | sample Ectturendosymbi2_FD_15233 | JGI IMG/M metagenome (IMG submission 15233)
GCTTCGTTTCGAGCTTCGTCATTAATTGGCAGTTCAGGCGGATTGATCATAACGGCACACAAAAGCCCGTATTTGTTCTGTCCCCCAGTAGTTGCACATATAACAGCCACATAAAAAAACGAAAAGTTTCTTGCGTACTATATGCTCATTCTCAATTATTGTGTAGTTTACAAATTTTAAACTGTCAATCCTGGGAGTCCCATCCCCGCCGCATACATTTCGATCGACTGCTGTTCGTCGAGACATTCGAGCAGCCTTGTGTTTTTGCCGTTGTGAACTACGCTGACGTAGCACTGAATGCGTTCTACTCCCCTGTTTTAACGCCTTGCCGGATATTTTGCAGTTATGAACTGTTCTGTCTCAGGAGACCGCTGGTAATTTATGTTCATTACAGTGACACATTGTATCCTACAACGAGGAAAGATAATGCGTGTAGAATAATATGCACAGGGACGCCGGAGAATGGAGGCATGGCGGGAACATTGCCTCCTCTGCCCTTTCAGAAGGGGTGCAACGGGGGCGGAGGTTCTTTTTCGTAACAGTATCATAGGTAATTTCATGGTTTATCAAGATCGACTTGAAATAAATTTATTGCAGCTATTCCGGAACCCAGAAAATTCAGAACCCAGAAAATAATTTCTGTTATTATTTTTAAGGTCAACATTGTTGACGAACAGAAAAAAACATAATTGGCAACGATTTTTTTTTGTTTTTTGTAAGTTTCCATTGCCCTCAACATTTTTACTGCTCCCCCTGCCCTACCGCTGTTCCGGCGTCCCTGAATATGCAAGTTGTGTCAACAAACTTCGCCAAAACGTTGGTTTGCAAACGTGAATATTACGTCATATTGTGACGTCACAAACAACGTATACCCAGTAACAATGACCACCATAGGCCTACGTCACTGTTCAATACTACAATTTGGTAGGGGGGCATCCAATCAAGCAGTCGCCCCCGGCATCGCTGGACCTCTGCACGTCACTGATCTGACGTCTAATTTAAGTCTCTTGGAAAAGGCCATTAAACCCGATTTCATAAGCTAAATTCTGTAAATATATTAATATACTGCAGTGGACAGAACGGAGTGCATGTGCAACTGGTGCTGCAGGTATTCAAACACGGCGCCGCTACTCCCAATATATTATTATACTGAAGTCAACAATATCTCTCATTTTTATTCTGGCTACAAACGTACCTAACGGGAGTCGAATTATTAAGCTATATCGGCACAGCAGTAACTTTCTTGAGGTGATTTCGAGTGCGTGTCAAATCACTTGGTGTGCCATGAAAAATCATCTCGTGTGCCACTTGTGGCACGCGTGCCAGGAGTTGCCGACCCCTGCTGTAGAGATCTTCATTACAATCAACAAAGCTGGTAGTAATATGAGCATTACTGATCGTCAGTAAATATCTATCTGTCAAATAACATAAACCTAGTTTGTATTGAATTAGTTTGGACTGAACACCACACTACATTTGTTGCTAAAGCCGGTTTCATAACTCATCCACATGCGGCCCTCGTTTCTAAACTTGTGTCAATTCTTTTTAGAAAGAGCATTTATTTTTCTAAAAACAAGCCGCGGTTTCGTCTGAAAATGGCGTAAGTTCCACCTTTCAATAAAAACAACGACCTTTGACCAAACCAGTGGCCACACTGCAGCAAGCACTGACTAAAGAACTAAACGGATGAGAAAAGCTTTAGCACACAAAATAGCCGGTAGGAAATTAATCCTGACGTTTCATTTCACAATGACCGAAATTGGAGTCAGGAAAGAAGGCAGAAATCCTGACTCTAATCTAATACCTCGCGGGTGAGCGACGAGAACAAGGTATGCTTTTTGGAAGAAATTTTTGCGGTATGTAGCGTCACTAGCGTACGGAGGGGGGGGCACTGTGCCATGGCCCTCCCTCAGACCTTAAAAATAACAAAATATATAAACAGTATTCGGCAGTGTATACTGTCAGTATTCGGCAGTGTATACCAAAATGTTTAATTTTAGACGAATAACACTCTTTTGATTAGAAAAACGCCTCTCAAAGCACAAAATGAATATATTTTCTAAAAATCTCGGGGCGCATGGCCTTATTGGCTCCCCCTGGTTACGCCTATGCTTTGCCCCCCCCTCGGAAATTTTCTGCGTACGCCACTGTGTGGCGTAATCGATCAGCGAATAGATGAAAACAATATTTTTACTTGGGGAAAGACTGAAAAAAGGCAGCGTGGAAGCGGTACGATTAAAAACAAAATTGTGATAATTTCTAAAAGCTAGCGATGCAATATGCCAGCGTTTCTGCCAGACCCAACGAATAACTTACAGGAAGTACCGCCTGGCCTAGGCCATCGCTTTGATATGCAAAATACATGCTCCTAAATATGCAAAATACACGGCAATTTCTAGAGGAAGTGTCTTTCAGGTCAAGCGTCGTGTTCTCTACGTGTAAGAGATGAATGTAATTTTTTCTGTCGTAAGGCTCAAATTTAGAAGAGAATTACAGAAGCTGCCATAAGTCGCCTGATGGTGATGGGTATCGTAATGTTCACTGAAGACGAAGCAACAGCAGCAATTTTATGATGACAATTTTCGAAAAAAAAGCTGAACGTTTGCAGCCGAAAGTTCAAATGCATTGCAGCAACATTTCGTTCGTCAGTTGACTAATGAATTAGAAGACAAGGTTATGTGTTAAATTCCTTAGGCGTTGCACGTGCTATCAACAATGATAATAAATCCAAATAGTGAAATCGACAAAAGTTTGCAAAAGGTATTTCGAGCATTTCATATTAGACAATAAGCAGCCTGTACATATTGTCTTAAATCTGAAAAAATATACCTAAATACCTCTCTGAAAATACTATTCAATGTTTTATTTAATTCCGGCTGATTAAATATCGCTTACCTCTCTGGAAATACTATCCCATACACTCTGTTTAATGTTATAGAGACGAGACACACCACGGAAGTGTAGCCGCAAGAGAAATAAAAGAAGGCTTGGAGTATGCACATCTTTGAGCCGAATGGCCTGAAAGGAAAAACATGAGTTGAAATTCTACAAAGAAACAGGCTTAGCCGGGTTTTTGTTCTGAACGACGAACATACACCAAGAGTGACTTACGTTCTGTGGAAATTGAAACATTCTAATCGTCTCCGAAACTAAATGTTATAAAGATTTTGTATTCAGTTTTTCAAGAAGGTGGTAAAACCACTATAGAGCTACAAGTTCACGGCATCAGCGGAAATAGATGGAGCTGCTGTTAACGAAGTTTCAACGATGTGAAATAACATTAGTTCTCAAATGAATCAAATCAGATAGGAGTCAAGAGAACGTCCTATAGTCTGAGTATATTTTGGAACTATTACGACTGTACAAGTAACGCTAGGATCTTTATTCTGCTCAAATGTTTGAAATATTTTACCAGTGACGTTGGAGCAACTGGATTTAGGTTTTACCCAGTAAATTATAGAAAAATAGTTGGGTACGTCTTTTACGTGAAGGCTTCAATGTATTTTTTAATTTTCTCTGTGTTTCAAAAATGGATTAATTTGCTTAAACTTTAAGCATAATTCATAATTTCTTTCTGTGGAATATAGCTGCTTTAAGCCGTAAAGCAACTACGTTACACAGAAAGAAACTATGAATGCAATAAGGTACTTTTCCTGAAATCATGCCAACATCACGTGCTGATATGATTTAGTGTGATTCTGTTACTTGACACTCCAGCGCTGCTGCTTACCCGCAGTGTTTCACGTGGTATTCCGATGCGCACCTCATCGTTCGTTCTGCAGAGCAGTACATAGAATCACTTTGCTGCGTCTGCTGGTGTGAGCGCATTGTCTACTCGGTCTGCTAGTGTTGATTTTCATGCACTTCGGTTAACTTTCTATTACTTTGCTTTTCAGTGTATACTTGATTAACAAGAGTGTTGAAACGTTATTAAACGTCACGAAAGTTGTCGGAAGTTGTCCGCTGTTCAGTTCAGTGACGTCGTATTTTTCAGGTAAGAGACCTTGAGAGCGGCAATTAAACGAAAGTGCAGTGATTCGTTGCTCCATGACTTGCGACCGCAAAACAAAACCCATTTTAACTATTTCGCTTAACTTTACTATACTACTTTTCTTAAAAGGAGCACTATAGAATTACATTCTGCGATAAGCAGTTAGCTCGCAAGCCCTTTCCTGGTAATTGCGTTTGGAACGTCGTAATTACGTGTATACGTTGCAGCGACCTTCATTTGATCAAGACATCAATACACCTGACAATGTGGCAATGTGCCAACAGCTCTTTCCGGTGTAGTGAAGCGTCGTATTATGAAACTTTGATGATCTTCGAAAAAATAGAGGTTTACTCATGAATTAAATATGGAAGAACAATATTTGATTTTGAGGTAATTGTCATTAATGGCCATTAAGGGAAAATATCATTGATCGCAGTGACAAGAGAGAAAAACTACCACTCACTTTATGTTTAACATTATCGGAAACCTTTCAACACAACGGCACGCTATGGATTCCAAACATGCTCTTATCCACATCCAGAAGACGTAGAGTACATGAAGTTCAGTGTCATCTCATTATAAGTCATCTTTTGATGGAATTTCGTGCTGATAGACGCACTTTTTTACATTTTAGTATCATTCATAAGTCTACAAAGATGCCACTTGCTTTCTTTGCCGAGAAATTATTTTAAGGATTTCACAATCGATTAGTGCAGTGATTTCAAAAAGTATAACCTTGTGCAACGGACCTGCAGGCGTAATTTCTCTTTCTTTCCACATCGCCAATGTAAATATATTAAGTAAACTGCATAAAGTCTTATTCATACAATGTTTGGTGTGTAAGATCGAAAAACAGCTTCCAAAACAGAAAGCTTCTCTTCCAGACTTTTTTCTAAGTGCTACGATAAGCTGCCTCAATCGCACAACCGTTCTACAACACAACGCACATCCTACGAAGATTTAACTTTGTACGCGGCACTTTTAAGAGGACTTATTGCGGTTTATACCCTGTTTCAAACACAGTGCATTACATGTCATTGACATGTGCTTTTCATCTTGTTGAAGAACGTCTTGCTGCCCTGTTCCTTTCGTGACTTTCGTCTACCACAAACCTGAGAGGACAATTCACAACCGCTTTTGGAACTATAGGGCATAGTTGCACCCACGTCCCACGGTCATGGCAAAATTCATCAAATCTTTTTCGAGGTAATTTTGACAACTTGTCAATGACACCAATCTTATGGATTCACATTGTTCTGAGCAAATGTGAGAATTTCTAAGGACCACCGACTAAACTTATTTTACAACGTTCAATAACGGAATGCAAACGAGAATAAATTTGAAATGCCAAACCTTACATACTTATCTTAAGCTTGGAAGTGTCTACATGTCATGATTTCGAAAGTAAGAAATACTAAATCTCAGCTTCAACATGCACCTTTTTGCTTTGACACAATATGTTTTTGAGAAAAATGTTGCTTTTAACGTCTCGTCTGAAACAGCGGCGTAACGAAGGGGGGCACAATTCCTCGGGCGCCGAATCGCAACAGGGACGCCGAATGACTGCGGGAGGAGCCGAAACGTCCCAACAATGTCACAAGTAGTTTGTTCAATACAGTACATTTGCTTCCGAAAAACCGCAGGTTCGAACATGGGAGCGCCAAACTTGCTTTTTGCCCCGGGTGCCATCTAACCTCGTTACACCGCCGGTCTGAAATATTTGTGTTCTTAAACCAGGTGCGGTCCTTTCCAACGAAAAACAATGTTACAATAACTGGTTTTCTTCAAAAACAAGACTTGCGAAAAATAAGCAGGCGCACATCTCGTCAAAGGATGAGGATAATACGTGAACGCATTGAGGTGGAAAAGCAGTTTGTAACCCCAGGCGATTGTGCTGATTTGTCTGAGGAGTTGACCACTTAATAATAATTTTAGTTGCTTAGCCAAAACTTCTTGATATCGCAATGGCAACTTCACAGCTTACACGCCACTTAGTACAATCTGAGGCTCAACGATTTTTGATGACGTACGGAAGCATTTTGTTTGTCACAGTGGATCACTTGTACGCAGTAGCAGGAAGGAAACATAAGCCGATCTGTGCCTTACGTTCTCCTGACTTTTGGAAAAAAGCCAGGGACGCCGGAGTAACGGTACTATTGGGGGAAGTAATAGAGTTGAGGGCAATGGAAACTTATAAAACAACAAAAATCGATACCAATTATGCTTGGTTCGGTTTAGCCACAATGGTGACCTCAAAAATAATAGCAGAGACTATAGAAAACACTTCTGAATTTCTCGGTTCGCGATTAGCTGCAAATAAATTGTTTCATTTCGGTGTTGAAAAACCATGAAATTACCTATGATATTGTTATTAAAAGACAGCTCCCCCCCGTTGACCCCCTTTTGAAAGGGCAGGGGGCAATGCCCCCGCAATTTCCCCGCTCTCCGGCGTCTCTGAGAAACGCGTATTGTTTAGCAATGCTTCTGAAAAAATTTTTTGAAGGAATCAGATGGACTATGTTTCCTAAGCAGTGCTCTTTGTTTCTATTTGGACAATATATGTTCGCGTCCTATGGACAAGAGCAGGGGTTCCCAACCTGGAGTACATGTGCCCAAGGGGTACATTTGCTTGTCTGAAGAGGGGTACATATAAGGTTAGCAAAAGAAGGGAAAAGTGTGTTTAAAATTTTTTTTTCCAAATATTTATACATATAATCAGTGGGTGTTATTTAAAAAAATGATTATATGCTTTGTATGAAAAATCAAATAGGTTATCATGACTAATCATAGATATATTATATGACTAATCATAGATATATATAATATATCTATGATTAGTCATGATAACATATTTGGGAAAAAGTTGATCTACGCCATAGCAAGAAATTTTGGGTGTAATGCTCATCTGTCGAAATGCTGAAGGGTTACATGGTCAGAAAAAGGTTGGGAACCCCTGGACTAGAGTGCTGCGAACTTCTTAAGCCTCGGGAACAAGCTAGCTTGAGTACTTAGGCGATACACGTGCTTGAATTGAAAAGGACGTTTGTCTCTTTGCTCACAATAATTTGTTACAAATTAACTTTCTAGAATGCAAGCTTGTAGCTCGACTGTGCGTAATGAATGTATATACTAGCAAAAATGAGTTTGAACGATCGCGAGCGCACTTTGTCAAGGGAGATCTTTCGTTACAACCACGCAGCACTTGGCTGAAAAGCAAGTGCACTTTCAGCCTTGCTTTGAAGTGCTAAACCAGCACACATGCAGGGGTACCGTTTTTATTTTGTTGCAAGTGTTGCAGACCTCTGGGGCTAGCTAAGGGCTGACCATTTAAAGGAAAAAGACTGTGATTGAATGTTTGGTTAACTCGTTTGTGTGACTTTGTTTTTTCGTCGCTATCAGTCTAACTACTCTCATATTTATTGATTTTGTGTTGCCACTACCACAGATCAGAACCTTTTGCTTTGGCAATTTACCGAATAAAATCAAACTGATCGGCAGCATTAGTCGAATTCGAAGACATACTAACTCAAGGTGTGTAGACTAGCAGAGGGAGCAGTCAATGGTGCAAACGTTTTTCTGTTCTGTGTGCCTGATGAGTACGCAGATACGCTGGCAATGTTGACGTGACAGACATTAAAAGTACAATTTTTGTTGTCACAAAGTGCTATATTCCGCTTTAAGTTACGAATCTTCGAACAACATTGCAAAGTGCACAGATTTTTTGCAGGCCAGCATGAGCCAAAGAATAAAAGTTTGGTAGCCTCCGCTTAAATTCAATACTTGTTACCTAACGTCAATATACAAGTTCGTTAGCAACACCCGCTAAGTCAGCACTCATAGCGACACCATTTTGTGTCAGCAGGTGGGTGTCTGCAATAACAAATGGGTGATTGAATTTACCTTGCGGTCACTTTTTGCATTATGTGCAGAAGTACAATCAACCGCAGATAACTTCGAGCGCATCCTGCCTGTATATGTACACCGTTTTTATGACAGTGATGGCCGGGTCTGGATTTTGAGAAATATCCTTCTGAGTTTAAGTTAAATCTGCTGCAGAATTGACAATTCCATCTGAACACACAGCCCTTCTGACATGATATGCGAAGTTTAATTCTATTTCACCAAGGTATTTGTTTCTTTTTGTTACCCGTGTAGCGGCGTACACAGTCTAACACCGCCTCTCATGTTGCTGAGCGTCGACTGTCAGGCCCGTAGCCACGGGGGGCATTCGGAGGTAGTTCACCTCAATTTTTTGTGTCCACCAAATTTTGTTGTGCATAGAAGTGTGACGTCACAGTTTGTTTTAAACATATAATAATAANAAAAATCTTGCACCGCTAAAAATGTATTTTGCCCCCAACTTTAACACCTGGCTGCAGGCCTGTCCACTGTCATTACGACGCAATACTGTTCGTGCACATTGTATGTACATCTCACCACCTGTAAACTTGTGTGTGCGTGGCCACGAAGGTTTTCATCCAATACCTTGTGATCCTTGCCGAAATCCTATCTAGGCTGACTTTTTCACTTTCTGCTCTGCGACCGCGAGCCAGACGGTTTCCGCCAAGAAGAACCTATTTGTTGTCGTGTTACCGCCGTTCTGTTCAAATAAAATAGACGCAGCAACAAACAAATGAAAGCTGTTCAAATAAAACAGACGCAACCACAAACAAATAAAAGGAGACTTCCCAGACCGGGAATTTCTACATAATTGATTCCCAAACTGGACATGCTGGCCTGGTGAATGTCAATCTGCATCCGGTCAGCACCAATCAGCAATCAACTTGGATCGTTGTCCTTTCCCCCGTTTAAAATTCCTGAATGGTTAGTTTTTTCGACGAAGTTACCCAGGCTTCACTGACATTCCTGGCACGTCGTGACTTCGTGGGACAATCTTCTGGAGCTTTCCCGTCGTAACAGTTTATGCGGATCACGTTTCCTCGCTGTCATCCTTGCGAGAACTTGTCTTTATCCAGCACCATTTGCAACTTTTCAACACCATCGCATCGAAGAGTGTGACTGTTGAAATTTTGTCTGTATGCAGCACGTTGACCGTTGATATTGCTAGAGTCATTCGATGTTTTCTAGACAACTTCATCTCTTGTTCTCGTACCGCCTGACTGCCATTTGATTTTGTCGTTAACTTCAACTTGTCACCGACTGGAATGCCTTTTTGTCTGTCGAGAGTGTGTTTGTTTCTTTGTTCTGCTCTACTCCCTCAGCTGCTGTCCTTGCACCAGTTTTGGACAGGAGTGAGAGTTTTTTAGGTAATACCAACCCAATTTCGACCTACTGTAACATATTTTCTCATCGACACGCATTCACAGCACACAACACACACACCATATCTGTTGCGCTGCTACGCGTATACGCAGCACGGTCATCCGTTACAACCGAGTCGCACGGGTACAACCGGTCTAGCTTATCAGCCTGGAATGGTTTTCCCGCAACCACGGCATTGTTCTCAACCTGTCAATCAGAGCCCATATCTCTCTCGAAAAGGTACCAGCAACGTACCTCAAACCATCATGACGTCTTTCCGATCATCACCACCACGGCCGACATTTCCAAACTGTCCCATCCAACGCATCTGCACTCAAGGGCGGATCCAGGGGGAGGGCGATTGAGGCATTGAGGCGATTTCCCCCCTAAAACCTACGAAAGTAACTTTATTCACCATGACTTTGTACAATATGGAAAACAGCATTCGCGATGTAAGGCCATTTTGTCGTTCATTGTTTTTGCACGCTAGTGTTGCATGTGATGTGTTGTACTTCAACTCTCTTACAGTAGTGGAACCGTAATGAGACTTGACCAAATATTACTGAAATCGCCCCCTTAACCTTACTGGCAGGATCCGCTCCTGCGTGCACTGGCAGTTGTCTTGACGTTAGTCGACTCATCTCTGCGGACCACTTAGCTTGACTTTCACCTTGCAGCGAACTCAAGTGCACCTCTGGACACACCACGCGGGCGCACTCCCCGTCTCAGTGCACTTTCGTCTATCAAAGGCATGTCTCTTCCCGTGGCTGTTTCGGCAGAAACTCAGATCTTTGCGGAAACTTTTCTTCAGTGGTTTCATTAACACCATGCCGCAATGGGCAGTCCCTCAACCTCAGCGCTCTTACATGAGGACATGTCTACTGGTGTCAAATAACCCAACATAGGCATTGCCGGCCCTGGCCCATCAGTACAACAACCTCTTCTAGAGCTGCACGAGCAAACAGTCTCATTCTACGCCCCAACTTCTACCATCAAGCCTGACCCTTGCTCCTGTGCTCTGTACATATTTGCTCCTGTTTTGCCACTGTATGCCATTAAGTGTTTTTTCTCAGGTCCAGGTTATTCTTTCGCCACCATTTCAGTCAGTGCAACATCAACCTCAACCCTCGTTTCTCCTCTTCTCACACTTTCCACCAGCTTTAGACCTTCGCTATCCTGTCCCTCCCTTCGTTTCCACACTTTTTTCTCCGTCTTTACTCGTCGCGCAGGAGCTCCGCTTTGACACCTACGATGCATCTTTCCGTGTTCACGCCCCTCGTTTGCTGTTCTACGTTAAAGTGTTTCTACTCGAAGCATTCGTGTGCTCTGCTTGACATTCTGCAGTACTACGAGCAGCCGTGTCGCTCACCTTCGTTACCTGTCACGAATGAACATTAGATCTAAGCCGCATTCTCGAGTCCATCCAGGAGCTTCGCCGTACAACCCACCTCCTTACAGACNTCACTACCCGACGATTGAATTCTCAGCAGCACTCGGAGCATTTTGCTTTCACGAGCCAGTCACCTACGAGCTTTTCCAATGCATTCTGATCAAAGTTGCAACTGTTACGCAGATTTGTTTAAGCAACCGTCTCAGCACTCGTGCGGATCGCGCTCTACGCTCATGCGACTCACCCCGCTTTGCCTTCGGCAACATCTGGAACCACGGTTCGAATCAGTCGCAAGCGCAACACATC
>JGI24022J15233_10009523_pt1 | contig 10946 bp, 6 predicted proteins | sample Ectturendosymbi2_FD_15233 | JGI IMG/M metagenome (IMG submission 15233)
TGACGGGGGCGCAAAAAATGCTTGGCAAAATAAAAATTTTATTTTATTTTTTTATATTTTGCTATTTTGTGCCCCATGCAACTATAAACTGCATCAACACAGCGCGCCAGTATCTGATGTATTAAGTGGGACTTGTTGCGCCAACACCAACAAGCATCATGACAAATCTGTGATATTGTGACACAACACGACGATCAGACATTGTGACAAAACAAGAATGCTCGCTTGCCATATCTACAAGACATCGTCTTTCTCGCGCTATAACAGGGGATTCCAACCTTTCTCTGACCATGTACCCCTTCAGCATTTCGAAAGATATGCATGTACCCCTTCAGCATTTTGACAGACGAACATGTGTATCTAAATTTTCTTATGACATAAGATTTCATCATGATTAATCACAGATATATTTAAAAATAAATTTATAACGGCATTTGAAAATACATTAACTGATATATGTATAGATATTTGAAAATCAAAGATATGTAGGCCTTCACATATATTTCTCTTCTATTGCTAAAAATAACGTACTGCCGCATTTCAGGCAAGACGATATTAGTCAGAATCTGGTTAAGACGAGTTTGACTCCGTACGTGGCTGTGAGAATCTTGACTGTTACGCAAAAACTGCTGTTGAGGTCCTACAGATTTACAAATTACTTAAACTACTGAGGCCCACTCCGACTTCATGAAACGTCTTCGCTGGCCACTAGTGTGCGACAAATACTGAATACAACGCCCCAGTCCAAAAACTAAGGTAGAGATAGTCTTCAAAAAATCAGCAGCTAGTATCGTTGCCGTGCCAGTTGGGCAAAAAATGTTAACTCATGAATGAAGAAATTTATTAGTCGTGTTTGGAGCTAGCTTCTTCTGTCCAAATGTGGCTTTCTGTTTAATGTCCAAGGCCTTTGTTACGGTTCCGACTGTGAGTGACAAGTTAGGAGCTGTGTGTACAGTTCAGATGTGAATGGCAAGCAATTATACGAGAACATTCTAGATTGCAAAATGCTACTTTCAAGTCGTGCAATTTAAGCTTCGAGCGGTCTTTCAGTAAACTAAACTGGCACTTTAACACCTACAGGCCTCAATGACAAACAATAAGTCAGGGCAGGTTGTGTGACCTAGCTTTGATGACTATAGAAATGAACGAAACAGAGAAAGCTGACTTTGATGAAATCAAAAACGAATTTGCTTCGATAATGGAACGAAAAGTGCTGTTTTGAAATTAGCATTTTTGTGTAATTTAACCGCAAAAGGTTGGATATATTCATGTTTCGATGGAATCGTGTTGTTCGAACAGAAGTGGTACATGACTCACATTGCACAATTCATATTAAATGTGTTTCAGTTTAAGAGAATTGGTCATTTACAGTTGGAATATGTTGTTTGATTTTTTTGTAAGATGTACAATTTTGTTAGGCAACATTATGTAGGCCTATAAATTACGATAAGGTTTTTGTTCAAATGTTTTCACATCCTTCATAATAAAAACAAATGAGTATGGAAGCATGTTATGGTCCTTATGGATAATATATATTTTATTTGCTGAAAAGTAGCAAAAATAAAACCAAATATTTTCATTTTTATAACATTAATTTTCTTCGTGATTAACTTTCGTAAAAATTGTGCCTATATTTGCTATTCAAATTATAGAAAGGGCGCACATTTAAATTTTGCCATGGGCGCCACTTTGCATAGATACGCCACTGCTGGTGCCTGACTTCACAAACTTGTATAAACACAATGATAAATGAAACAAACGTTCAATTAGAGGCAATAACTCTATGTCAATTTGAGATATTGCTGTTTCTCTTGAAGAGCCACACAAACTATGTTGGCGACCTGCAATTCACCCATCATTGGTTTAAACCTACGTGCCTTGCAGCAGTGGCGTAGCCAGCCCAGAAATTTGGGCAGGCCAAAATGTTTGATTCTAGGGGAATAACACTATTTTGTTTGGAAAAACGCCTCTCAAAGCACAAATGACCATATTTTCTAAACATTTTGGGGGACCATGGCCTCTTTCCTCCCCCCTGGCTACGCCTATGCCTTGCTGCTAGCAGCAGTCACTGTTTCGCTGCATTACCCGCCAAGATGTATGCGCTCAGCAGTTACATGCGGCAAAACGCCTACCACCGCAACTTGAAGTGCACCATAGAAGGGTTGTTTTGTTGCCATGTTATTGTTACGTAACAAAGGCTAATAGTTGAACAATTCACTCCCGAGCTTCTCAACATGTCTTCTGCGGGCAAACGAGTGGACATGAGTGAACCGCAAGCTCATAATTGCATGTTATGAAAACAATGAACCTGACTCTTGTCCAGTGTGAGTGCCATATCGGCAAACAAACTCATTGCAAGAAGTAACCCAAGTAATCAGAAATAAATTCCTGATTTCACGTTTTCCAGAAATTTCTGCTTCTTATTCCCAATTTCCAGAAGGGCCAAATGCCCCTTTTGCCCCCCCTGCGGACACCCATGTTCACAGAGAACCCACAGAAACAATATCAGGTTTTCGAGGCTTCACACTGATCAAATATGCCAAACTGCTAGACAAAATATGTATTGATATAGCTTCATAAAAGCCTAAACAGGTTGAAAATTATCAAAAAGTATAGGCTCAAAACTGAAAAGATTTTTGGAAGTGCCAAATAACCTTCTTTTTCTGGCAACACCAGTGAAGATCCACAAACATGCCAAGCAAACAGCATTTTCGCTTGTAAAAACAACTTCAAATAAGGCCAAATTTCCGGAGATTGTCATTAAAAATGCTAGCCTGGTAACCCAGGCAACAATCCCTAATACAGCAACGTAGCCTAAATCTCATGAAAAAGCGTCAAACTCTGGTTATAACTGCAGTCGTCATCGGCGAATTCTACTGCATATATCGATTTCTGCTTTAGTAGTTCTTCGTTTGAAAATTTGCAAAATCCACTTTTGAATCACAGTAGTTACTATTATTCCGAAAAACATTTAAATTAGAGTCATTAAACCAGGCTGGAGCACAAACTAATGGCTGAAGAAAACAACAACGTGAACAAAAGTCGTTGACCAATTTCCACGGCCACTTTATGATCTTCATAATCATAACGAGTCTTTTAATTCTTTTATTGTAATTCGCTCTCTTGCAGAATCGTGGTAGTGATTTATAAATAACATCTTCCCCATGCATAGTTAGAGTACGGAGTCTACATTTGAATAAAAAAACATAACTGCAGCCGATGTAGCACGTTCATAGCGAGGAGCTTTGAAATAGTGCAGACTGAAGAACTGCCAATTTTTGCGTCGGACTCTGTTCCGATCCTCACCAATGGCTAGGAATTTTTGTAACGACTTACAAATACTATCTGAAGGGCAAGAGGCAGAGATGGGAATTTCCACTTCCTTCCGAATCGAGAGATCCCAGCTTCGTTGATTCGTCCATGTGTCCAAAAATGTCCCAGAAATGATTGGCGAGGCAAGTTCTACNGGGTACAACCACGAGACAGCGGCCCAGATGTTGTCCGAGGACCAGGTAGAGTGAGTACAACTCCGAATTTGCTTAGTCCCATTCTTGGTGTGGAGCCAGCACAACGTTCTGAGATTGCTGTTGACCGTGAGGCATTTCGAACCCTCCTAGAACTGCTGCTCCCCGCGACCCCCCCCAGTGGCAGCGGCCGGTATGAAAACGAATGGAGAAAATTGCGTTGCTGGAGATGTTTGTCAAAGCTTTTTCTGATGTCTCGAAGAATTAATTTTTCAGCGGACACAACTGTTTTTTGGCGATAATAACATGAGAGTGACATTTTTGAACAGCTGGTATTGGAAGCAGGCCTATCAGTTCGAGCGACCTATTTTCTTTGTGAGCACATTTTCCAAACAGGTTTCCTCCTCCTGATGAGGAGGGAAAAATTTTTCAACTGTTGTCAACAATAAAATCAAATCTTCGCTGTTTTAAACAACTTTGAAAAGTATGTACATTAGTATGCAATGGTACAAGATCTATCTCACCAAGCTGAACGCCACGATCACTGGCTGTTGATCACCGAACTAAAACGTGTTGCGAAGCTGAGAACGCAACAGCTACGGAGACAAAAGTTCAATTTCAATGAAGACTTCAAAATCAAATTGCCTGATACTGTGCCTTAATTTTTGGGTTTTCATTGCATACTTAGCCTCTGTAGTAAAATGCGAGAAATACGCGCTTGTCACAAAAAATGGTAGTGTTGAGAAAGTGTTCAGAAATTTAAGAAATCAAATCGGAATTTTTTCCTCAATTCCACGAGCATGAATAGTTCAAAGATAGTTTTACGAAGTCCAGAAAACGACCACATACATTGACAACACAGAATAATAAAAATGGAAAGCAAACATTTTCAGATTTTGCAAAGCTGAAGGGGCAGGGAACAAAACTCCAATTTGAAACAATTCCAACACTTTTGCCTCCTCTGTGTTCAATTATATCAATGCTACAGAGCTATTAAAGATTGCCTTAAGCTTTGCAACGTTGAACAGGAGACAACAGCACAAAAAACAATGATTTAATTTAAACTATGTGAAAAAATTCTGAAACAACTTTTTAATCTTCAGAAATGATTTCAATCAATGAAACGTCTCAATTTAAGCATTGCTGGGCGTGAAAATAGTTGTTTGAAATCAGGTGTTTTCATCAAGCCATATATTTTTTGCTTCGACGAGTTCGTTCTTTTGCATTGATGTGGTGGATAGGTGCGGTAATTTGTGCAGCGCGTTTTTGGCTTCAAGCGTAAATTCCAATAATATGTAATTCTTGGAGTGATGTCGCAATCGCCTTTGGGTTATCCCTTGATTGACCTTGGTGAGTTTGACTCAAGAGCAGTCAGTTGCAGTGAAGCTTCAGCCAGAGAAATCGTTTAGGCCGCTTGCTGCAGTACCAGTGACTCGACTTACGTCGACTGAATCAGTTCATTTGATTCCTCTGCACCCAGTTGAGTCAGTTTGTACAGATGTGCTGTATTCCACAACAATTTGGCTAACAACGGGCGAAATTTCTTTTCTGCCATGAAGTAAATTTTGCGCTGAAACCCTAAATACAACAGTTAACGTGAGTTTATTATTTAGTCTACATTTCTTTGCTCCATTGGTTGCTTGTGATTTTCAAACTAACTTTTCTGTTCATGGGTTCCTTCGCCGTTTGCTCAGGGGCGTTGCACGAATTGGTTGCATCATTAAATATGGCTGGTCATATAACGCTGTGTATTTTTATTGGATATGTCTAACTGAGTTAAGAGTTTCACAGACATGTTTGCTTTGTACTGCTGATAAAATCGTGTCTGTCAATTAAATTAATTGACGTTTTTTTATCAGTGAGATGTTTTCCTTTACTTGCTGGTTTAAAAGGAGGTTCGTGACCTTTGAGGATTAGAATTTTAATGCTGATACAGTCAAATTCCTGCTGGTAGCTTCGGTTAGTGTGGTTATATGAAGCACAGACAACAATGTTTAGTAGCTATGGAACAAATAAATCAAAGGCGTTAACCTATAACTTATTTACAATTTGTGTGAATACAAACGATTGTTCTGCTTTCCGTCACTTACCTAATTCTGTCCACAACTGGAGTTGCGTTGAACATAACACGGTTCTTCGCATGCTTAAAGAAGTTTCTCTTTAGTTAATGGGGTTTTGAAGACCTTTGTAATGCAGCTAACCGCCTGAATTAACCTGCATCACGTCAAAAATAATTTGAAATCCAATCATACTTAATATTCTCTTGCAAAAGACGAAGCCTAATATTCTTGTAAAATTGCATGAATCTTGTGCTTGTAAATTTTTTTCTGCTTTGTGCTTAGCTAGCTAGGGTCTTAACATTTGCAATTGGTTCCCCTTGCTGCACAAAAGAGTGGCATTTGTTCTTAAGCTGATGGCTTAGTTCATTTACATCTGAGGGTGGTGAAAGGTCAGGTGTGGACGTTCTTTTGTAGTCAATGGGTTCGGTTTCATATCCACGCGGCTGAAGAGCTCTAATCCCATGGGAAATTTTCACTTAAACGTTTGACATCGGGGTTAAGAGCCTTAACCACTGAAGTGAATGTTTTACGAACTACAAAGGGTAGTGTATTGCATTCGCCGACCACCCATCGCCCTGACCATAACCAGAATATTATCAAACTGGCCACAGCGTTCTCACGTCACTTATCATTGTAATTGGGAAAGATAGCTAGGTGTTTGACATTTTTAAAGTTTCCAAAAAAATTTCCAAAACTGAAGTGCGTTTCACAAGCTCAATGATGAAAATAACGCTTTTACGAAAACTACACACGAAGTCAAAACTACACAGACACGGGTGCATGCAAACGTTTTCCTGTTTGGAAGTTACAACTGAACAGGCGTCGTTCCCCACATGCCTGTGAAATAAGGCTGTTTCTCTTGGTGTGCAGAAAAACCGTACCATCCCTTGTTACGTACTGTAATTACGAAAGTTGGCGAAAGTGTTTCCCGTGCTTCATGTTTTCACTTTCAGGATCTCATTAAACAGTAATTGAAAGTTGCGAATTTTCACGGACTTCTCGTGATCCTACAGGGTGTGACAAGTGAACTCAGCAATGTGCCTTTGTGCAATGCTGAAGATTTTAAAAAACGTAGGCGTTGATCCGCGCCGAACATTTAAGATTTTCCCGAATGACGGTAGAAAATACAAAGAGACACCCAGTACTTTACACAGGTTACAGCTTGCATAGAATGTCCGCACAGGATTGTACATGCACATTAAGCTGCACATTCTTCAGCAGTATTTTGTGTTCTCTTGGTTATTTGGAACCGAGACTGCCGTGGGTAAGGCGGGAATATGGGTGACGTGCAGGTTTGGTTCGAAAACAAGATTAGTGCATGTCGTACCTGATACTTGTAGATCTGGTGAATGAAATTTCCTTTCTGCATGGCACTTTTTTATTTCAAGTGTAGCTGCTGTCTGCATTTCCCCAGCATACGCCAGTTCGCGTCTTATGGCATTAAATGCGAAACAAGGTTTATTCGTAAACAATTCATTTGAAATGCATTTTCACGTTTCTAAACATCTGGAAGACAGTCATGTCTGCATCGAAACAACATTGTGCACCTGTAAGGTCAGCATGATTGCGAATAATATATGTTTCGCTGGAAACACTGTTTTGATCAGTTAAACCTAAATATCCTTAGCCTTTTTGTTCTTTCATAGGTACATGCTCTGGGTATAAACTTTTCTTTCACAGGTGTATGCTCTGGGTATAGAAGGTAATTGTATAATCCACCAATTTAAAAAACTATACAAATTGCAATACCATCCAATTAGCTCACTTCAAGATGCAGGTAGGTCAAAGTTACCAATTAAAATTTTAAACTCATTTGTTGTAGTTAAATCGTAAACGCACGCACAATGTCAATTTTTAAGTATTTGTCAATCAACTTAAAAAACAACACCAACTACCAGTACATGTTTCAAAAGGCCTTGATGGCAAATATTGAGGTAAGTACTGATGCGATTTCACGGAGTTATTCCAAAAACTTTGCAAAAATTGGCTTACCACTACATGTACCACATAAGTTTCAATTCGGTTCGAATTCGTTTTATAAAACACTTTCTAGTGTTCTCGCAAATCGTTCCTAGCTCCAACCCTAATTCTCATGAGTTTATCACACATGCAGCGAAGCACAGCTCTTTCTTTGTAGCATGATAAACCAATTGCGTCTTTTTCGCATGGCAGGCCTTTATCAAACCTACTGCTGCATCAGTTGTTTCATAAAATCGATATCACACCGCTTCAGGTTGATCCGGACGACACTGAACTGAGCACATTCCAAGTTGAATGGATGCCGTTGCCCCAACCTGTCCGACCGTGCCCCCCTGGACTTGAATACCTTGACGTTTTGGACCAAGTTCGCATCCATCAAAGATTGCATACGTTGGGAAGTGAGTGTTAAGGTCGATTTCGTTTGCAGATGATTTTAATGTCACAAATTTGAGCAATTTCCACCGACGTTTTTCACTTGATTGGTGAGGTAACAAGGCTTAAGCAAAAATATTTATTTTGTTTCGGGGGTATACCTTATAGTTTTTCATTGCTTACTCGTTTCTGAATAGGAAAGTTTTCTACGTTTTGCAGCTTTGAACGAATGGCGTCCACAGTTCGATGTGAGAAAAGGATTTGATGTGAAAAACATGAGAAATCAACCTTGTTACGTCGCGATGCAAGGTGATCGCCCTGAGGCTGAAAGCTTGTGCTTTGTAGAGTTTTTTCAATTATACAGATTAAAACTTTTGTACGCCAGCATCAGTTCGTTATTGTTAGGACTTGAAAGATTACTGGAAAACAGCCAGTTTCAGGTTGAAATAGTAGCAACCGAAGTCTTATCGCGCACTCTGTCTTGTCTATTGCCAGAACGCATTTTAAGAGTTGTGCAATGAGAGTCTTGGACCCAAGATCAGATTGTTAATTATCTATGTTGACCAAATCACGCATCACGCGCATCATCCACAATTTTGCCAACTTTCCAACAGAAGACCTCGTCCTTGTGGTACGATGGCATGCCGCCATGTTGCTGAATCAGTGGAAACGAATTAAGTTCCAGAAAGGTTAATCGTAACTGCAGTAAGTACGAAAATGATTTACTTAAATTGTTGATTTCGGGAATAGGGAAAACTACGCCGGTTAAACGATTTTTTGCTCCTGTGACTCCCATGTACATATGCAAAGCTTTTCGACATTTTCCAATAAAAGAGATCAATTTATTAGAGTGCTGTTTTCACGCAAGTGTTGAATATTGACATTCATTTTTCCGAGTGTGCAACCATGCGTTTGCAGATGCACAATGTGCCTCGTTTAGGTTAGGGGTCTAATACGCAACTGGTTCGCCAGAAACACAGCTCATTTGTTTCCTTTGACACAACGCGGCAAATAAAGTGCACGGTCATGGCTGTCCTTGTCCTTGTGAACATATTTCCAGATTAATAGCGTAAATATCTGTAGCAGGCGGCCCAGCGTAATGCAACAAGAGAAGGGTAATTCTTCAGGTTCATGGGCAACGCAATCTTCTAACACTGCTTCCCATGTGCGCCACACTTCAACGTGGCAGGAAAATTCATCTGGGCAAGCGGAGCCAGATTCATCATTGCAACTGAGGCAGTTGTCTCATCGGATGCGCGCGCCCACTGAGACTTNACAGATTTGTGGAAAATGACTGGAGATATTTGGAAACGATTTTTGGATTTCTTAATTAGTGATAGCGATCGGTGAAATACTTTTTTCGTACTAGAGCCAACTATGACCGAGACCTGCGGTGATCGGAAGGAACCTTTCGTNATGCATTTAATGAATAACAACCAACAGGTACAAATGTGCATATTTTCTGCTACTCAGGTGAGTTCGCAAGGGTTGCCACCGGGTTTGCGTAAGTCTATCTTCTGTTGCTCACCTTCACCCGCAGAAAGATGGCCGAGATGTAGAAAAATATGTTGCTTATAACAACCAGAAGGAAAGACTTCGTTTTTTTAATGTACGAAGTACTACGTCGAACTGACACAGATGGAACGACAATAGCGTCAAAGAAATTCTGCTGATTTGCAATTTCATGAAGATATTTTTTCACACATTACCTTTCTATATGTTTATACTTGATTTAGATAAAGAATCATATTGCTTTCATTTCTAGTTTTAAATTGTGTGTATTCCAGGAGGTGATGCGGTTCAATCGTCCTCATCAGACTTGTGGTGGTTTCTGCGGCTGCTCCTGGTTTAACAGCTGCTTGTACTCTGTTGAAGTCGAAGCACCGGTTGGGAATGTGATTGGATCCGTGAAGCAATTGTAAGCGAGTAATTTCTGATATCAACCTATTTTAGAATACGGAAACTTGTTTACACTAAGTGGTGATGAGAGGGCATTATTTCACACTTTTGATCACATACAATAGCAATAGCGAGGTTTTAACGCTTGAAAGATTTCTGCACTTGGGATAACATTCAGACTTTCTTTTCACTACCCCCCTCTGATCGCAATGCTCAGCTTACATACGTAGCAAATTTACTATTGGTATTGATTCAGCTCCACCGCTATTACGTGTGACGTCACAAAGGAATCTTGCTCTAATCTATATTTTCAGTGAACTAAAAGCATTTTATCAGCAACCTCACTTCAGAAACTAAATTTAAGTTTCAGGATCAAATTTGTGATAAGTACATGGCACCTTTTTGTTACACAATAACATTGTGTAAGGTATAGCAGCAACCATGGATTTCGGAAGGACGGCAAGGGGTTGCCTTCCCCCTGGATTTTGAAATTTGACAATTTTCTGTTATATTATTAGGATAAAAGGTCTCAAATTAAATTTCACCGTTTTTGGCCTTCCTGAAAAAATCTTATGGCTACTTCTAGAAAAATTCGCCAATGTCCCTCTGGAAAAAATCTGTCAGACGTCCATGGCTGCAATGTCCTGAAATATTCTTCCCGATTGTAAGAGGTTCTGTTGTATGTAGCGATTAATCCCGACTTTTTCATAAGCAAAAGCAAAAATCCAGGATTGCACCTTTTTCGAAAAATTCGTGAAGTTGGTCAAAAACAGCGAATTCATTACAAAGAGAAGGGACAGTTAATGTTTCTAAATAACCATCACTTTTTTTAATAAACTTTCGTTTGAACTTTATATGCGGCGAAGATCGTTTCTTGTCTTGTTTGCAGAAAATCGTGGTGGTGCTTCCCAAAGTACGCCGTACATGACGCCACCGGGGAAAAGGTCTTCACGATCAAAGGACCACAGGAGATGTGCCTTGGTTCCTCAAATAATCAGGAACACATATTCGAAATTGTTACTGTTGGGGGTGCTCCTGTTACTGTTGGGGGTGCTCCTGTTACTGTTGGGGGTGCTGTTACTGTTGGGGATGCGGAGCAATCGATGGGCGAAATAGTTATGCGTTACACAGGAAATCAATTGGAATTGGCCAAAGACTTCTATGTGAAGTG
>JGI24022J15233_10009525_pt1 | contig 10945 bp, 6 predicted proteins | sample Ectturendosymbi2_FD_15233 | JGI IMG/M metagenome (IMG submission 15233)
GGAGTCCAGATAGAGCAGAGGAATTAATTGTTGTATTCAACCATAACGTCATAAACTTGTATTTTATTGCAAATAAGAGCACTATGTATACATATGAGTTGCTATGATAAAGTATACGAGCTTCTATGATAGAGTTTTCACCTGTTGCGTAATTCGTCACTTCGCCTAATTCGTCACTTTTTTTTAATCCCCTTGAGGTGACGAATTAGGCAAATTAACTGTGAAAAAATTCAAATCAAAGTTTTCTATCTCTAACCAGTTTAAACGATATAACACATTATCACGCTTGTCAAACAAATTATATCAACTTATGGTTTCTGTTTAATACAGTGCACATGTAATTGTTCACCAACTTTTACTTCTCCAGAGCCAACTACATCATTTGTTCCACTTGGGTGAGCAGCATCTTCATCTGTAGCAAAAGTTGGAAATACTTCATAATTATTCAAAGCATGACACTAGACTAGGACAGTGTTTTTGGACATTATTTCTCATTTTTAGATCAAAAAGGTGTGGCCAACTAGGACTAGGATATTGGCACTGACAACATTAGAAATAGGCTACACCAGTTTGAGTAAATTGGTAAAAGTACAGAAAACGTTGCACTAGCATGGACTTACCTTTTGCATGGGTCCCTCGGTCATGAATACCATGTTTCTTTTTGTACTGTGCACTTTTCTTTTGTTTATGCGTGTCAGGTTTCATAACTTCATCAGCTCAGAAACACAGTTTTACGGTAGGTTTGTTTATTGAAAACAGACCTTTCACAGGGGAAATCAATCAGTTTGCCAATAGTGATTACTTAGAGTAACTTAGGCCTAGGGTGCACTGTATACTCTAGTTGCTGGTGCATTGCTTCAGTGTTTTTTCCTCTTCTGTATTGCTTGTGCATACCAACTAACACCTACCCTGTAACATTTTGTGAAAGCATTTTTGTATCCTATTGTTCTTTGACTAACCCCTATGATATGGATCATGTGTCTGAGCCAACAACTGAAGGAAAAATATAAAATTCATTCTGTGTATAAATAGGCCCTGAAGCAACAGACCAATCAATACACATGTGACATTTTACAGTAAAGCATGTTACAACTTTGCAATTAAGGAAACGGCAAGACTAGATTGCGCATTTCACAGAATCATAGATGAGTGGAAGCTAACAAACAAAGATGCTCAGTGCAACTCTTGTCAATGCATTCACATCAGATAATATAACTAAGCCTCATTGTACGGAGTTTATAAAAAATTTTGGGCAGCACCAGTCATAACACCTTGTGTGCTAATATGCAGCACAATGTTTTATCTCCAGCAGCTGCTAAGAGTGAAGATATAAGTGCAAGCAGATTGCATTAAATTAGGAAGCCACATGGGAAGATTATTGTTACACATGATATTTGATTTTAATTACCAACAATTTTACTTCAAAGGTAAAAGGTTATCAAACTGCCACAGAGAGGAGCAACTAATCAACTTCATCAAAGATGCAGTTCAGTAAACCTTAGCAGCAACTTTAATTAGACCCTCCAACAAGAAGACCTCTTAACCCAGAAGATCTTGGCCAAACCCCTCCTCCAAGTATCCTTAGCTCACCACAAATTCTTTAGGTCTATCCAAGCCTTTGAAGCAACTTCCGTTTTCCCACATGTTTCTGAAACAGACTCAAGATGATCTGATGTCATAATATCTGAAAGGTTGCACCTCTACTAGAGCTGGTGATGCAGGCACCTGTGTCCATAATTACAATGAATACAAATATACGCTGAAAAAGAGAAAACAAAATAATTAAGGTGTGTTGGTGAAGCCCAGTGCTTTCATGGTTTGTGGCCTCCTTCCAAAGACTGTCAACACTTGTGGCCCCCTACTCATCAATAGGGTTTTGCAATATCACGGCAGGGCTATTTAGTAAAGCCTCTGCTCATGGCCCCCAAGTGGGGCCAAGAGCCCTGGTTGAGAAACCCTGGTGTAGTCTCTGTAGATAGAGATGTATTCAGCAACTGTGAGTAAAGCACATATATTTACAGAAAGACAAAGAAAATAGAAAACAATACTTAGCAAGAGCTGTATTTGATAACAAAACACAAAAACATAGTCTTTGCTGTGTATAGTGGGTTATTTCATTTTTACAAAGCTGGAACATCGACAAACCCTACGATTATCCAGTCAAGGGTAAATAGCAAGCAAACACGATACATAAAAACACTTATCAACAAATACACTGTACCCAAAAAATTCCATCACAACAGAGATGATGGAGGCCAAGAAATGTATGAAGAATTGAGAGAAACTGGTATTACAGTCAAAGAAGTTAGGTGCACATACTTCCAGGGTGCACAGCAGACCTGAAGGAAGTTGAAGAGACAAAGGTGAAAATCATATCAGCCGGTCAGAGAATCCAGATATTGCAATAGATTACAAAAGGTTAGCAATAATAAGTTATCCAATAGGTGAAGAGTGCATGAAAAATGGTGAAGGAAATGAGTATGGTAATTACGTCAGTTAAGCATATAGCTCTGAAAATATAAACAAATTTTTCACAAGGAAGATGTGATGCTTGCACATTTCTCCACTATTTAGCTTTTAAGGAATTATTTCTCCTGACTAGCTTAAATTAGCTAGTCAATTTCCTTGCAAATGGACATATATACCAATAGCCCTTGGCCATTCCTTTATGGTGCGTAACTCTATATAGCCTGCTAAAAATAGTTCATGGCAACCTGAGGCTCATTGCTGTGGGTTGTAGCTATCAATGCCACGTTCACTGATATGCTTTTGCAAGTTTAGTTGCAAATGTGTAATAATAGTGGATTTATTCCAATTTCTGACATAATAATGCTGTTTTGCCCATTGATTGGACAACTGAATATTATGTACGATAGGCGTGGCAAGCGAGAAATGTGGTCTTACAGTGCTTGTTTTGGTAAATGTTCAATCCATTGCGCATATAGTGTTTCAGCTTTATGATGTTCTCAGGTTTGACTCTACTGTGGTTATTAATGCACTTTCAATGCATCCCCAAAGTTAAACAACCAATTTTTTTAAATATCCCAAGCTTAGCGTGCATGAACATGGTTCTCGGTTAACCTCAACACCTGAGGCAGAATTATTTTGCAGTTGCAAACGCAGAACATTTATAGGTCAAAATTTGTAAATTGTAAAGTCAGTATTTAAAGTTTTTAGGTCAAAAAATGGTTGCCCTAGTCATGACAGATGCATTGATATGGCTCCCTGCGTTATTTTGCCATCTCATCACTGACACGTTTTATTTCTCAGTACATACTCAGATACTGAAACCTCATATTCTTGTCACTACATTATCCTTACAATGTATTTCACTGGCGCGTGCCAAACCTTATATGTAGCACATTTACGTTTGACGCCTTTGACATTGTTGTGACACGCGGGTACCGACGAACCCGTCTCGTGGTTTCAGTTCAGCACGTTTTCTGGAAAGGGCCTGTGACGACAGTCGCTTGACTCGCAACAAATTTGCAACACATACTGTTTGCTCATCTCCGTAACGCAGTGTTTTGTATGTCACAAATTTTATTCCAATCTCTTGTAGGCTATGTCACATTTCCTTTCGCATTGGATCGGCACTGAGTGCACCATTTTGTGATGTCACACGTCCATGAGTAGGCCAGCCCTGGCAGACTTTTCTCCTCACCTTAATTACTGAATAGCGCGTAGATTTCATCTCCAGGCCTTACTGCTCAATAGAAACTTTTTCCCAAAATTCATGCTGTGTATATAATATTCTTTTAGACTTTGTTATTAAATTGAAGAGTAATTAATTTGTGTTTCAAATGCACTACTCTCTGCGTTTTTCGCAAGCTATACATCGAAAAGGTCGAAGAAAGCTGAAGTGCGTGTGGATTTGCCAATGTTGACGCGCCGTATAAGTCACGTGATTTTGTTATTGGGAAGTCGTTGCGTGATCCTTCGCGCATGTTCTGCAGGATTTAAATGTAGCTTCCGCGTTCGTGCGAACATTTAGGCGCTTCGCATTGCTCTGCGTTCGTCAGATTGAAGAAATAGCACGAAGTCGTAGTCATCAGCTTGTGCTTGCCAAGATATGGCTCATCGCTTTGTTCGTACCATAGTCCGAGGCATGCGTAGATGGCCGTACTGGGGACTTCAAGAGTCAAAAAACTGGGATCCGTATCGGGTATCCCAAAGTTTAGGTCCTTTCTGGGACAAACACCCTTTCGCCGAATTGGAAAGGACATTGCGGAGGTTGCCGAGGCTGTGTGATTATCCGCGGTTTGACTACGAGTTGGATGTCCGTGGGCCTGAGGTTAGTGAGAAGGGAACAATGGACATTGACAAGCACTCCGTAACTTTCAATTGCCCGCTGCGAGGATTCAAGCCGAGCCACGTAAAAGTTAAAACCGTTGGAAGAAACGTTATTGTGGAAGCAGAACGAGAAGAAAAGTATGAAGCTGACGGCTGCAATTCAGTGACACACAAGCGTTTCACATCGTCCATGACTCTGCCCGACGATGCCGACCTGGACAACGTGACGTCCAGTTTAAGCGAAAGCGGCCTGCTGAAAATTACTGCACCTCGTTTGGCCGTTACGAGTAGCGAATCTGCTCAGAAAGAGACTCCGATCCATGTCGAGAAAGGTGATGCGAAAAATAATGAAAGCGAAGTGTAAAGAAGCAATGCTAGGTGTAAAAAGTTATTGTGGCCGAGTGTGAAGTTGTTGATGTTGGCGTAAGAGTTCTTTGTTGTGTTGTGTACCATACGTTATCGACGCTGTTTATTATGCTTTGTGTGCAGTAAAACTTTTCGGGAATCTTGGCTAAAAGTACCGTTAGCGTGTATCAAGACCAACACAGATCAATCCGTGTGCTTACTGGTATGTAGCATGTAACATTGTAACTTTGGTAGCGGAAGGTTTGCTTGATAACATGGCGTAGCCAGGGGGGGCCAGGCCCCCCACAATTTTAGGAAATATAGTCATTTTGTGCTTGGAGAGGCGTTTTTCCAAACAAAATAGTGTCATTCGCCTAAAATCAAACATTTTGCCCCCCCCGAAAGTTTTGGGCTGGCTGCGCCACTGCTTGACAAATACGTTTGCGAAAAGTGTGAGCAAACACTTTCCCACTCACTTCTAGCTGCATCCGTTGACATTTGAAGTGCTGGACTACGACGCAGTATGTAACGCGCTATAGGCAAATTTCGAAGCTTGTAACACGTGATAGCGTTTTGTAAGTGGCAGTGTGCATTGTGCAACAGCGGCGATACGCGCTATTCTGCACTTCGCCAGCACATTAGTTTCTCGTACTGGGATCAACCCAAATGACATGGTGCAGGGGTGCACAATCGGCGGGCGTACGACCGCATGCAGCATTCGTTAAAGCAGCGGTTCTCAAACTTTTTTCTTTGCGACGCCTTTGGAAAATTTTGCTGGAATTGCGACGCACCAGCAATAAGCATTTGATAAATGCACATATAAAAATCATAGTTTTTTTATTGATGAAACATCATACAGAAATATGCATCATTTACAGTGATACTGATATGATGTGTGGGCTTGCCTATTTTCACTGCTTAGTCGTATCTTGGATCAGTTTTTGAAACTGCCACCCGCATTTACGTCTCAAAGGCTTATTCCGTATCAATATTTGGTTTTGATCACGCCATGGCAGAAAATCCAGCTCCATAAATACGACTTAGCGAAAGGGATAACCATTCGTAGCGCTTTTTTCACCAGAGCTAGGTATTCGTCATTCAGTGAAATCCAAAAATTTGTCGAGTTTCCTCAATACACTTTCTTTTCAGTGAATCATCGCAAGTAGCCTAAGGTCAATTTGACCTTCCTCTATGTTAGAGTAAACGATGGGGTTGGTGGGACAAAAGGATCGCGGATTAATTCATAATTTGATAAATTCTCTGGAAAATACTGAGTATATTTCGACTGGAGCTTAAGTAGACGTTGCAAAAATATACTGTACTTTGTAAATTTGAAGGCAGCGCTATACATTTATTTTCGAGCAAATCAGCAGATAACGGTACCAACTCTAACTGTTGGGCAGTACCATTGTAGCCTACTAACAAGATCGATTGCAGCAGGCAGTGTTAGTTCCTCAGAAATGGTGTGGGGCTTTTTAGACTTACCAATTCTGTGCGCAACTTGGTGGGATGCTAGTAAAGCCTTTGATGGGAGTTGCGTTGTGAAATGGTGGACAGTTGCCTTTTAGATCATTTACGTTCCGAGAAAAACTACCTGCGTTTGTTCACAAATTGCGGAATAACGTTAAAAGCTTATTTGGTAACATGCTTTCACCGGCCAATACCTGCTGCAAACAAGACACTGAACTTTTTCCTCTCCGTTCTGCAAGAAAATGTGAGCCCAGTGGCGTAGCCAGCCCAAAATCTTTTTTTGGGGGAAAAATTTTGATTATAGGCTAGCAACAGCATTTTGTTTGGGATACCGCCACTCAAAGTCCAAAATGACTAGATTTTCTAAAATTTGGGGTCATGGCCCCCTGGGCCCCCTAGCTACGCCTATGTGTGAGCCCAACATGTGACTGTTGTTATGCTTGCAAGATTTCTTTTAGGCCTGTCATTTTCAATCATGGATTTACGCTGAGGTTACAACATTAGCTTCCTGTTTCCATCCACTTTGTAACTGACTACTGTAGCTTCATTTGTCTGATGCAAAGCAAATTAAAATTTGTGCAATGCGTTTATTAGTAAACAATAATGGCAGTAATGTGATCATTAGGGCCATTTAAAGCCATATAAGTCATATTTTTATGTGCTTCAGAAAGCTGTGAAACGAATTTTAAAATAAAAATCGCGCCCCTTAAGAAGTCTATATCAAAATTATAAAGTCATATTTTCCATGTTAGGTCATAAAGTCATATTTTGCATATTTTCAACTTAACTCACTGAGGAAACCATTGAAACAATCTCAAAATATCAGGTGAAACTACTACATCGAGAGGTCTAAGCAGCACCGGATTTAGATGGTGGGGGACCTGGGGCCCAGGCGTGACGGGAGGTCCCATGTGCGGATAAAGAATCTTTAGGTAGGGGATGATCGATGAAGTCACTAGTATTTCCATCGATCGTTAATATTTATGACGTTCACACAAATACACATTCTTGTGACGTCACATTTGTTAACTCAAGTGTAACAAAACTTTAATATTGTGACGTCACATTTGTTAACTCAAGTGTAACAAAACTTTATGATGCAACATGATATTTGACAATGATTAGCGACTTGTGAAACTGTCGCAAAATCGGTCACCAGAAGCATCACATCGTTTTTTGAAATTTTGCTTGAAAAAAGTTTTGAAAATTTTTTTGGAAAAAATTTCTGGGCGATACAACATTTCCGTATCTCTGAACACCAGTCCTCGCTCAGCAATAAATTTTACGACAGAATCCAAACGTTGCAGGCAGAAGCGTTTCCAATATTGTTCGCATTGATTGACATGATTGGCTAGTTCTGCAATAATTCTTCATAGTGATTAGTTACATCTGCGACTATACGTAATCGTGGCATCTATATGTTCCATTGAATGCTCATGGCTCCTCAGGCGCTCAAGAGAGTGCTTCCAGTCGAAGATTCCTTTTCTAATAAGGAAATGCGCACATTTAGTCGTATCCGCGCAGATCAGTCTGCAAGTGAAATATTTAACACAAGGTTGTGAAGGAGAAAAACAAAGCCAGCTTCTATCAACTACTTCGCCGTTGTGGTTTTGGCGACGAATAAGACTTGTGGTGCATTTCCATTTACGAGTTTCTGTCTTTTCTGTGTTGTGGAACGTCATGTTTTAAATGTAACTTTTCATCGCAATGTCAAAGAGAACCTGTTTCATTTTTCAACCAATATTTCTGCATTTCTTCCGGTATATTTGATGACCAGAGACCGATATAGTTGCCTACAGTGGGAGCGTCAGCCAACTCATCTATCGTGTTTTTCGATAATACTTCTTGACGATCTTCTGCTTCTGCACCGCTGGTTAAACTAGGTCTATTCTCATCGTTACGTAGATCTAAGTCTGTAGCAGCATGTTCCTCGACTTTCTGTCCTCTTACATTACAGGTTCCGTAGAAATGTCTCCGCTGGACTTCACTGCCACTGTAAATAGTAGCTTGAATGTTTCCTGACTTATCTGCAACTTCCTCCTCTCTCATTTTTGCCTATTTGTTTTTTTTACGTTTTTTAGAACCACTTGGATAAGTTCTACACTTGTAAAGGTGACGATCCCCTTTCTTCTGTTCATGTTTATTTATCAATAAGCTCAATAGAGCTGCCACATTTTTATCGTAAAAAGGGAGAACAATTTACGACTGTCACTTACTTGAGTGTATTATACTATTATCTACACTTAATAAGTCAAATGTCAATCAGGCCTATTAATAAGTTTTAAGCACTGACGTACAGTGTGGACGATGTGATTTTCAGTCAAAACACACAAAAGAAAATCCTTATGTACTTGTCCTATTTAGCCCATGAATATTTTGCAGTTTGTTCTCTGAAAAAGAGATATTTCAGACGTATTTTTTCATTTTTTAGCATTATTGATTGGCAGTGGCTATAGATACGCCTGTGGAGATAAACCCTAACCCTCAAAGATAAACCCTAACTTCAACCCTAAACCTAACCTAACCCTAACACTAATGACAAACTGACCCTTTTATTTGAATTGCGTCAGGCCAGGCGTATCCGTAGTCACTTCCTTATTGATGAGCTACTATAATTACTAGAAATTACTACACAAAGCTATGTACAATACACTGATCACCGTATTACGGTTCATCAGCAAAGCTTGTACAGTATAATGGGGTGAGCAGTCAGCACTCTAATGCCAAAGTCATTGAGATACTGAAAAAAGATTTACCACTGTTGTGTAACGATTAATGTTAAAGCATACTCGCCTTTGCCCTTAGCCTAGAATTAACTCAACCAAAACATAGATTAATTAGACACCTTGCAGGCCCTCCCTTAAAATAAGCAACGCCACCAGCACGTATCTTGTTGCAGTTGAGTAGGCACAGCTTATCCTATTCTACGTAAATACAAAATATCACAGCCGGTGACGTAACTGACAGGGGGCAGAGGGTCGAATTCCCCCTCTTGGCCAGATAAATGTGAAAACCGAGCCCCCACTTAACTTACATTTCGGTTTTAGTATTGTTTTTGTTTTCAGTAGGTTGTTGTTTTTTTATTTTTCGGATTATTTTCCGGTGATTTAGGGTTTGAGTATAACAATCCACGTCCAGATTCACCATCATTTGTCAAGTTATTTTTCTGAGTGCTGGCCAGTGGGCCCCTTTTAGCCAAGTTTTCCATCCTGGCTCAAACCTCTGGTTACGCCACTGATTATAAGTATGTTAAATAGTAAATGCAAAAAGGAGGACATTGACATTTTTAAATGTCCTCGGAGAATATTCCACTTCTCATGAAAAAGTGGACATGTAATTAAAAAAGAGGACGTATGGTAGCTCTACTTAGCGATGTTACTCATATGCGACCTGTGCAAATCTGAGTAAGGCAGACGCAAAGTCTACCAGACTCGAGTAGAGACGCAAGCTAATGCGTTCTACGTGGCTTGGCCTTGCGTTTACTAGATTCAGATACCTGACCGACTTTCAGGAAAACAATATGTGTTGGTTTCGTCACAATTACAAATAATATGTAAGTGAAATACTGCCTTCTTCGCGACTGATAATAGTTAATAACGCCTACAAACAAACTTTCCTCGCTAAAAAGGATTAAGTGGCACGCTCAAGTCGCACATATGGCTAAACAAAAGAACATGGTGGGGGGTCCAGGCCCCCCCTAAATCCGGCGCTGGGTCTAAGCTGCATCCTGCAAATTGAACGCACTTGGGCACCCTGCGAATTTTGGCAAAGACGTAGGTGAACCAAGTTATTGGGATGAAATGTAACGCACTGCCTATAAATGCATGTTCTTGTTGCCCCAAAGAAACAAACCAATGTCCATGCATGCTTTTAATCTGCTTCAAAGTTCGAACCATTCTATATGTTTAACTCATGTTTTGAGCTGTATATTTCAGTGGGACTTCAACAAACCATGGGGCTAGCATCTCTTATGCCTATTTTCGCTGGTAATGCTTCTTTGCACTGTAGTTGTGTATGTTCTAGCTCAGTCATTTTTGTTTGGTTATATAAAGTCATATTTTCTGAAAAAGAAAGTTTTAATAATCAATTTTTTAGGTCATAAAAATGGCCCTAGTAATCATGCGGTGGTAAAACAGCGATCTACTGTCAGCACGATTGCACTTACACAGCAACTGTTCTTTGGTCAAGTTATAAAACTGCAAAGAATTTACTGTTATGAGTTCAATCGAATAAAACCCAAGTGAGTTTGCTGTTGTGCGACGTCCTTGGAAAATTGAAACGACGCACCAGGGTGTCGCGACGCAGTTTGAGAACTATGGCGATAAAGAATTATGCGGCCATGAATATGTAATTTAAAGTATAAACTATGGTGGCCATGCACTTCTTAAACACTATTTGTCTATTGTATGTGGATACTTAGTAGAAAGGATTGCCAGATGTTAGACTAAGAATATGGCAAGCGTTAGTCAAGTTTATGGCAAAAAATTATGGACAATGACATTATCATTTGCAATATCAATTTTTCGATATTAGTTTTACAATTCATATTTTTTCTATACTTCTCAATTTTTAAAATTTGACAAGTAAAAACATATTTGTTTTAATGGGAATCAAGACGCCTTCTCAGTAGGCAAAATACATCCTCTGTTTAGATCATAGTCTGATTCTTGGCTATATATATATGTATGACATAACTTCTTTTGATTCATATGACAAATATGACATAACTTCTTTTGATACAAAACATCTTATGCCTTCCCAAACTATATAGCTTTTCAGTAGGCAAATTCATGCACTCTTATCATAACAAACTGCTTCCAAATCATTTTGATGAATA
>JGI24022J15233_10009528_pt1 | contig 10944 bp, 9 predicted proteins | sample Ectturendosymbi2_FD_15233 | JGI IMG/M metagenome (IMG submission 15233)
CCCCCCACACGAACGTAAAGCCCCCCTAGTGAAGACTTCCTGGCGACGGTTCTGCAGCTACTTCCAAGCACACGATGGCTGGCAGCAGACCAGTGATATCAAGAGGTCATATACCAGAGAAAGTGATTTCACATTATACGCTCTTTACTGCCACCACGAAAGCAATTCAGCCTGCGTCATGTGGCCAACGTGGCACGCTGTAGATTAATAAATGGCACGCGAACAAATAAAATGTCCAGGTTTGGCTGTTGAGCCTTCGATAAATTAACCTGCCACGCAGCGAGCAATTAGGCTTAGGTGAAAAGGCGATTTTTCTATTTGGCGCTAATCATGATAATTCGCGTTTATGCCGTTGTAATTCAAAATAGCAATTTCTGCACACGTTGCTTACTGTTGTCAGAATGCAGGGACAAAGTAACAAAGTAGCTTACTGCAGTGTTGCTGTCTGATTTGACAATATTTTTTTACAAAGAAGTTGGTTTAAAATGCCATCAATTATTTTGAACATGGCATGGATCAAGACTAAGTTATACCAAAAACTTTGACACGCATCCCCAAGTGATTGTCCCTGCTTTAAAATGTAACCAAAATTTTTCCTTTTTGTTTACATTGTTGTCATGACCACTTATTTGAAGCCGGAATGCGTTCAACTTGGGATTAAAGGCGCCACAGATGTAAGTCTATTTGGTTGATCAAAATATATACGGTAGCCTAGCTTGTGTTTAGAATTTCACCGAAGCTTGGAATATGGAGTTATGCTGTTTGTTCTTGAGCAAGCCACTTCGTATTATAAACACTGCCTGTAAGTTTCAACATATTCAAGCAAGCAGCAAATTTATGGAATACTATCGCGAGACATTTTTATCCTAACAATTACTGCTGCAGTCTGCATGTTGGAAACAATGCAGCTAAGCGCTGATTGGGCATATTGCGATGCCCTGTGTTTAAAGATAGTGGTGCGTGTTAAAGGAGTTAAAACAACTGTGCAAAAAACTTTAAATAACGTTCTAACACCGTTAATTGCAGTTGCACTTTCTAGGAAACCATAATTTGTTGGAATAGTTAGCTGCAAACTATCTTGGTATGCAAGAGGATCTGGATATGGAAATTACGCACGCATAGGGTAGGCTACTCCAGGAGAATTCCATGTGATTTTTCGGTTTTGATGCACAGCTCATGCAGACGGATATTGCTACTATTTCCCATGATCATGGCTTTGTGAGTTTGCATTTTCAGTGCTATTGTGACAAGCGCGTAGCCAGAAATTTTGATGGGGCTGCAAACAACAACAGGGTCTCAACATTTAAATATTTAATTCACCCTTTTTTTAAACCTTCATCCATAAAATGTGCCTTTTCCTGGCATGTTTTTTCTGAATAAATATATTCACATTTAAGCCGGCAAATAGAAAGTCTGCTTTCATGAACAAGTTTCAAAAGTTTGTTTTTAGTCGGGTTTCAAGCTTTTACTTGGGGTGAAAGCCACCATTTGCTCGTAAAACTTTTTTGCGAAAGCGATTGTGAAAATATCGATGCTATAAATGCATGTTCTGCATTAAGCTTTGCTTTTTGCAGTCAACATTGCAGTTGAGCATGAAATTATAGTGGCCGACATCCGTCATTATGATAGCCATTTTTATATTTACACGCTGTTCATGTACACCAACACACGCTCGATCGAAGCCGAGCAGCGACTTTTCTCTACGACACCTATTCCCGAAGTAGGTCTCTGCAAAACTAACGCTCATGTAAGAGTAGGATTGTATCCAATTCTTTAGTAACTGTTTGACGTATGCAGTTGATAAACGCAAAGGGTTTAGTCCCACAACGCCTTTGAAATATGCTTGAATAGCATTTTTGTATGCTACATGCACCACGCAGGATTGCCAAAAACTATTCGGTATTTACCCAATTATTTAGAGTTGACAATATAAGTCACAAAACGATTTTGTAAGTTGGGAAACGTTATAGATACCCTTTAAACAAACTTGCATATGGTTGACCCACTCAGTCTGCACAAAGTGTGGAAATTATTGTTCATTTGCGAAAACGAAGCCACAATTATTATTATCAACACGGCTCTGCACTAAAGTTAAGAAATACTTTTCGCCGCAGCTTAACACAACCATGGACGTCCGCAGGGGGGCTGGCAAAAGGGGCATTTGCCCCCCTGGAATTTGGGACTAAGAACCAAAATTTTGTAGAAGACCTGAAGTCAGAAGCTTTAATTCCGATGAATGGATTTAATTCTTGCATTGACAGTTTATTTGCCGGTATGCGCTCACACCGCACAAGAGCCAGGTTCAGTGCTTGGTGTCATGCAGTTGTGAGGTTTCAGTTCACTCGTGTCCACTCATTTTCCTGCAGAGGCTGGTTGCGAAACTGGCAAGCGGATTGTTTTATCGTCGGTCTTTATTGCGTAACAATAACATGGCAACAAATCTTCAAAGGTTCAGTTCAGGTTACGGTAGTAGGCGTTTTGCCCACTGATGCCACTCCTAGTGTTTTTCCACTAGATCTAGTGTTTTTGCATTTAATCTAGTGTTCTAGTGGTTTTTCATAGCTATCTAGTGTTTTTTATGAGTGAGCGGAATGGAATCAGTTACACAAAATTTATGTAATTTTCTCTGTAATTGCGACTTTCTGATTTTGTGGTATTTCATTACAAAAGAATATACTATCTGTTTTGCGTTAAGTCGCTACGAAGTCAAGTCAGTGTGGTCATCTATTGAAAGTTTTAATGACCTGTACAAACAAACACAAGCGTTGCTGCTATCTCCCGTTTTCTTTGTCTCTGGTTTGCAATGGGGTGCGCAGTGCCTTTGTTTGCATTACAACGCATTTTCAGGCCGTTTTCATTATGTGCACGTTTGCATTTTTGATTTTGCAGCTAACTTCCATTGAATTACTTAGAAGACTATTCAATAGTGTTTAGTAATAAAACTTAGTATTGTCTTTTTCCCCTGTGGTAATTTACCATGTGTAAAGGTGTTGCACTTCAAGTGATACTGAAAGATTTTAAGACGTGAAAGAATAATCGTTTGCATGTGTGTGTGTGTTGTTTCTATGGACCATCTGGTCTGAATCAAATAACTAAACACATGATGCTAATCAAACACCCGCCTGTTCTAAACAACAATAATTTTCTTATTTTTGATGGATATAATGTTAATCAAACACCCGCCTGTTCTTGAAAACAACACCAATTTTCTGATAATCTGACAAATTTGTCACATATTCCTAATCAAGTGTTTTTTGTGAATATAGTGTTTTTTATCAATGAAATCTAGTACTTTTCCGTAACAACAGAGTTGGCAACACTGGTTTGCCATATGTGACTGTCGAACGCACTAACGCAGAGAGGTAATGCAGCAATACGGTGACTGCTGACAGCGAAAAGGCACGTAGTTTTATGCTGTGTGATAAAAAGCACGGGTGAATCAAAATCTGTAGTATTGCTTCAACAAGTTTGAAAAATCCATTGTTAGTGTGAGACTGTGAATGTGAACAATGTGCCTGAACTCAATGAAAAGCTTAATCAAACTGCTCTTATGCACGCGTCTTTTAACCAGCTCCAGCGTAAAAATGGAATGTTTGTGCCAGGGGGAAACTTATCTGAAACGGGCCCACTTGCCACTGCAGGTAATCCACTAACCAACATGTAGAAAAAACTTGAAGAAAGATGGTGAATCCGGATGTGGATGGCTATACTAACCCTGCATCACCGGAAAATACTCAAATAACAATCTACTAAAAAACAAAAGAATATTAAAACCGAATATAAGCTAAGTGGGGGGCAAGTCTTTACATTTAGCTTGCCAGGGGGTGCGATTTGCCTCTCTGGCCCCCGTTAGTTACAGTGTTACACCACTGCTTTTCACAGAGTAAAAAAGTGCGTGACTTATTATAATAAGTCTGCGCAGGCTTGTGGGAAAACATCTTAATCGTTAAAGGTTTATTTCTGACATCTGAGCAAGTACCGAGTACAAAGCTACATTTGCTGTGGCGACCTTTCATAATTCATTGCTCAACGTTTTTAAAGCCTGTGTGGTATTCTAACTATAGTAATTTGTCCGATAGTCCTGTCAACATAGTTTACTTGCCCGGTTTGTGTATGATGAGCTTTATGTGTGATGAGTGTTTCCCGTGAAAAAAATCAGCAAAGACAAGCAAGGTTTTATTGAAAGGGTGATTGATCGCTTTGGACGAGATCCCAGCCGTTTGCAGCTCGTTTCTGAGTGACGCTGATAAGTCTTGCTAGGTAAAATAAAGTCATACTGTAATTTGTGGTTTCGTTTTTTGTGACTATTGCCATAACATGGGCATTTTCTTCATGGTTTAGTCGTGTAGAATTGGTAAAGCGTTTCGTGAACGTGCATTTGCACTGCATCGTCAGCAACCTGAAAAGGATCAGCAAAATCTTGGCGTTGCCCTCCCCTGAAAAAAGTTCTGCGAATGCCCATGAACGCAACGATAGGTTAGTTGATCTAGCTCAGTGGTTCCTAAACAAAGGTGGAGAAGGGTCTAAAATTGGTCGCGCAGAGGCAAACCAAACTGGAGCTCAGTATTTTCAACGTTACGTCTACTTCTCTGTGTCCGCCTATAGCATATAGGCACTCGAGAAGAAGGTAAGTGGTTAACATTAAGAATGTACTTAGCGACTTGTTACCAAAAATAATCCACACAATCGTTATTTTATCATGCGCTTTTTGACGTTTAGGTCGCGAGGTCTTCAAACTCAAATGTGGGTGGAACTCAAAGGAGTTTGGGATCCGCTGATCTAGCCATGCTGTAGTAAGTGTTTGAAGTCTTTTTTAAATCCATTGTGTAAAAATGCCAAAATCCAATCGACTGGGAATAAATTCGATTTCATTTCATTTTAGTCACATGGGTTTTGTCGAGAAAACATTTTGCTAGTTATCTGTAAGTAATGGCAGTGCGAATACCCTCAGCATTTACAAAATGAAAAACATCTTCCTCCTCATGGGCGTCGGAAGGTGGGACAGGGGGCCTTGCCTTCCTGGAGTTTGAAATTTGACATTTTTCTATTAGATTTTTAGCAAAAAAAGTCGTTTTCTTAGTTTTGAAAAGGAAAAATTAAATTACACCATTTTTGTCTTCCCCTTGAAATGATTTTTATGGTTGGTTCTAGAAAAATCCGCTAATGGCCTCCCCTCTGGTAAAAATCCTTCTGACGCCGACGATCCTAATTATGGTAGATTTTGGTGCTGACTCTTCCCGTAGCAGCTGAATGATTTCAAATTTACTGTAGGATAGGGTGGAAAGTAATGTCAGATGAAAGCTGAAATACTTTCAGACTATGGACAGGTCGGACTTTCATTACTTGGACAAAACTGTGTTTTAACTCGCCGGCAAGTTAATGTGAAATCATTAATGAAAACGTCAAGGGTCCACATAACTGTGATTGAACCGTTACAAGACATGTATACTCATCACAAATAAATATCTAAAGTGAATGCTATTGTTGATAAACTGTGTCTACGGCCTAATTGGATAGCTAATGAAAGAGACTAAAACTGAATCGTTTCTGAGAGTTTGAATTTCAAGACACACAAAACATATATCACCGACATATATTCACGCATTTAGTTTTAAAATTGAATAAAAACAAAAATCTATGATGTTTGTTTAAGGCTATTGCTGATGCTGCTGACAAGGTAAGTTATACAGTATTTCTAGCACGTCAGAGTTATCAAAGAGGAATTTTTGCGATAGACTTGAATGAAGTTTACATCACCCATGGTTGGGATACGCAAAGCTGGTGCAACAGAAACAGCTGCGAAAAGCGTTACTCCATGTTTTTACTTTCGGTTAGTGATTACAAACGCTTAGATATAAGTTTGTATTTCATAATCACCAACTTCCACACGGAGCTTAAACCTCAGGCAAAATCAGCCATGGCATGATCTCTCCAGCATTTACAATATACACAACATTCGCATAATCATGGACAATATTATTGGTAAACCATACTGCATTTAGGTCCGGCCTTAAGCCTGTGCAACCGATGCAGCTGCGTTGGGCCCCGCGCCATGGTGTTTGGGTAGATTGTTCATTTTTGCCAGATACACCTTGCGCTTGAGAATTCAGTAGAAACGCCTTATAAATTTCATTGTTAACAAAGAACGCTCTCGTCAGAACTAGCGAATTTCCTCTCGCACGTTAGCAAACGTGCTCAATTCTCGTGTTAGTGCTTTACTGTATATCTGCGCTCTACCACTATCGTAACACAGTTGATTGAACACGGTGACGTCATAAAATCACTGCTCAGAGGGGTCCCGCGCCTAGGTCTTGCATTGGGACCCGCACCTGCTATGGCCGGCCCTGACTGCTTTGATCAGGTTCGACTGGAAGCTGGTCGTATAGGTTTTTTAAAAGCAATTTCGTTGATTTGCACTGTTATCTATTTCTTTGGCTTACACACCAAAAGCTTAATTAACTGAAAATCGTTGGTGTAGCATTTGGAATTATGGGGGTTCATTGCCCCCATTGCTCCTCCCTGGCTACGCGCCTGCCATAGGTTAACATTATATAGCATTACTAATATTAAAAACAAATCTGCAATCAACAAGCTTGTTTTTTGAAAACTTGACATGCATTGCAAAAAATGATCATAATGTATTTTTTCAAGTATTTTTTAGTTTGAAACCAAAGTTAATGTGCGACGAAGAATGCTGTAGAACGAATGAACTACTTACATCCGGAATAACATTCGTTTAACATTTATATTTTCACAGGATACTTTGTAAGAAATTGTGCTGTCAAGGAATTAGTTAATGAGTTTTGCCTTTCATGTAGGCAGTGGCGTAACTAGAGGTTTGAGCCAGGGGGTAAATTTTGCTGAAGGGGGCCCATTGGCCACCGTTTGGGAATGCAATAATTAATTCCCTAAAATTCACATACATTACATACATATGGGCATAGGCGTCGGAAAGGGGGGAAGGGAGGCCCTCCCCCCCTGATTTTTGAAAATTTCAGCAAAAAAATGTTTTTTCTTAGTTTCGAATGGGAAAAATTAAATTTCACCACTTTCCCCCCCTCCTAGAAAAAGTTTGAAAAAAACCCCTAGTGGCCCCGTGGAAAAATCCTTCCGACGCCCATGAATATGGGCTTTTGTCTTGGGATGTTCGCACCGCATATGTGTGGGTGTAAGTCATCATGCACACGCGGTTCGTGGTGAACCTCACGTTCAACGACGTGCTAACCGAGAGGTTGCAACAAAGGGTACTCGAATAACACAAAAACGGTTATTTATATAGCACAGTACAAAGCAGATGTTACGTTATAAACATAAACTACACAGGCACACGTGTTCACAGAAATTTTTCCATTGATCGGAAAAGTCGACATTTTGCTTGCCCATTTCGGGCTGCTGACGATAGAATTCAAATGGGAGTTCACATAACGCTTTCCGTTTCTACACCACATAACCCATGTTACGGCAACAGTCCCAAAAATGCGCTTCGTTGGCAGCATGATTTCTTTTCACATCGTATAAAAGTACGTGACTTACTGCAATCAGCAGTCATTGTCTCGCTGTATTACCTGCCACAGATGACTTCAGCAATCACATGCGGCTAAACGCCTACTACCGCAACTTAAGTGAGCCTTTGTTGCCATGTTACTGTTAGGCAATGAAGGCTAATTTTAGAACGACTCTGCACCCAAGCTTCGCAACCTGCCTCTGCAGACAATGCAGCGGACATGAGTGAACTGCAAGCTCAAAATTGCATGACACCACCACAGTGAACCCGCGGATTCAAGAACCGCGGCTCTTGCGCAGTGCGAGTCTCATATCGGAAAATAAAACTGTCATTGCAAGAATTAAGTCAATTAAGCTGCTCAGTTCAGGTTTTCTACAAATTTTTGGTTCTTAGTCCCAATTTCCAGGTGGTGGCAAATTCTCATTTTGTTCCCCCTGTGGACACCCATGAACACAGGGGAATGCAAAACACTGAAACATCGCACCAGCTATACCTACTTTCACTTATCAAATAGTAATCCGGCAGTGGGAAGAAATGAAGACATTTTAACATCAGGTTCGGAATTAAGTAAATCGCTAAAAATGTCGGATGGGGATGCTCAGTGGTGTACAACAGCATATAAGTTGTTTTGTTCAAGGTATCAAATGTTTCTGCGAGATATTTTTAGCATGAGGCGGACAACCGTTTGTATTTATTTAATTATGAAATGAATTTAATTACGTATTTTGCTTGGGCATATCCTCAACATGGCGGGGGTGAAGGAGTTATCATAAGAATTAATGAATCTAAATACTGACTACTTTTTCAAGATATTAATTGAAAAAATTAATCATAAACGTGAACTTTTCATTTAGCGCTACATGTGTTTTTTATTTGAGTTGACCCATAAACTGAACATCTCCGTGGACATTTAATTGTCGAAATTCAGATCACATAATTCCTGGCATAGAACATCTCCGCAGCGTTTATGGCGTTAGACATTTCCTAGGTTAACACATGTGGCCTTTTAAATTATATCATTTTTTAACGCAATATTCAATAAATTTGCAGCAGCAAATGCAAGAAAACTTTGTCTTTGAACTTGGATAATTTATAGTAAAGCATTACAAGCTTTTTCAGCTAAATTGTTGTTAGTAGTGGTGATGGAAGCAGCAAAAAATTCCGTCTGCTCTCTGGATTTTGCAGCAGAACTTTGAAATTGCTGTTGTGCTTCCTCCTTACGTTTTCAAGCACCAAATTTCATACTTATTCCTACTTCGTATATTTATGTTGCACATATTCGTATTTCGTGTTCAAAACTGCAATATGTACGGCATAATCAACATTACAAAGATCACTAAGTAAAGAAATGGGATACACACAGTGGCGTAACGAAGGGGGGGCAAGGGGGGACATCTGCCCTCGGGCGCAGCACTTTGGGGGCACCAAATTGAGGTCGGAGTGCTACGTACTAATTACGGAACTTCAAATGTCAGCGGATGCTAATAATTGCAATTTACAAAATGTCGAATGTCATTGCTAAATCTCATCAAGATCACCAAGGTTCGCAAAGCGAGCAATTATGAACCTAAGTGACGTTTCAAGGCGGCGTTTCTGTGTTCAGCAATAAGCGCCCACTTGTGGTTTGACTCACGGCTACGTCATAACGCTTCCAGAAGGCCAGGGTTGCGAAGTTTCCGACTTCCCTATCATTGTTGCGTCACAATGGGACGGGAATCCAGCGTTCACAGTGCATACAGTGTGGGGTATTGCCCATGCTTTTAGAGCAGCGATAAAACTTACACAATGTTATTACCAGGGATGTGCAGAGGGGCATGAACGAGGCTACGGCCCCGGTCATCCAAGGCAGTGGGCCATTCAAAAAGTGAAATTACAAAAAGTGCATTTATCAAAATCTTGTAACTAGACCAGGGGTGCAAAATTTTGTGTGAATGTTAGTAGCGCGCAGCATATTTTAGAAGCGCACACATATAAGCTTTGCCGAACAGCATGTGCAGCATTCATATGCATGAAATATAACAGGTAAAAAAACGCTCGCTCAACTCACTCCGAGTTTTTGGTCACACGGCGCGAGTGCTCGACCGCACTTTTGCACAGCCTGAACTCGACGCTTCTTACTGGATACTAAAACGCGCTGCATTGATCTGATGGGAACTTGATTGAGGGAGCATGCAAATGTATGTTAAGTGACCTGAGAGAGAGAGTTGAAGCACTGCCATCGTTACCTTTATCTGATTTTACTGAACAAAACATCCTTAGCAATTTGTTTACAGTTCAGAAAAATATAAAGGGCAGCAATGCATCAAATTGCATTGTACTACTTTTTTCAGATAACATTTATAAGAGAAACAATAGACAACTCTATCTCCTAATCTGCCGTAAGTGCTATCTTCTTTTGGTGGGCCTGTCTGACACTTACTTGCATGAATAAATGCAATATCTAATTCCTCAATGCATGGCTTACCCATGAGTGGAAAAAATGTGCGTAATGTAAACAGATGTCTTAAGCCCACAGAATAAAACAAATTATTAAAAACCTAACACATTAAAAACAAAAAATACTCTTTGAATTCAACTTTATCCTGTGTTATCAAAAGATTTTCGTGCCCAAAAATTTGTCATTAAAAGTCATGCATATTTACACAGATGATCAGGGAACTTTTTGGTTAGTTTTTGCATTTTACTTCACTAGTTGCTACTACTCGAGAATGTATTACCGCAATTTGGATTGTCGTAATAAAACAGTTTGAATGTTCAATCGTGATCAAAATTTCAGAGGGAATAGCTTCACGCGAACTATTAGATTCTTAACTCTACGGTAGTTAATGATTTCCAACATTCAAAGTTCCTGACGTCAATTCTGTGACGTCACAATCACAGGAGGTTTTCAGACGGGTCTAGAAACAACTATATGCAAGCGATTGCAGGGCCGAGTCAGCTTTGGATGCCCCTATATTCCGAACTCATTCTTCGCATCAATGCTGCCATGAACGGAATGGGTGGGGGGGCTAACACTGAGTTTGCCCCCGGGCGTGGGAAGCCGTAGGTACGCCAGTGGATACACACAAAAATTTTTGATTGATAACGTTGGTGCGAAACAGCCGTGTAGAGCGTTCGCAATACTCAGTAAGGTTGAGAAATGATAATGAATCCGGATGTGGGTGTTTACCAGACAACTCCTGACAATAATTGCATATTTGCTTGATTGACCATCGTGTCCAAAACTTTTTCGAGCGTAACTGAAATCTGAGTTTGGTGAACATCTTGCGACCCAAGCCTCAAACAGCGTATGTGAACATGACAAAAATGTTGATTGTATGGATGATTTTTGGCAGTAGGTTGCTAAGTTCGTTTTCAATGTCAGCATTCTGCTCTTTTCTCAAGTGCCTTCGCTACACTGCAAACAGACACAGACAAGTTTGAAAAATTACAACTCAGGT
>JGI24022J15233_10009535_pt1 | contig 10942 bp, 5 predicted proteins | sample Ectturendosymbi2_FD_15233 | JGI IMG/M metagenome (IMG submission 15233)
CGCAGGACTGAAGATGTGTAATACACGAAACTAGTTTCCTTACGCAATAAATTGCGATAGATTTGCTTGGTGTGGGTCACTGTTGTGGCTTTACAAATATTACAATAAATGTGTTTTCAGATAAATGTTTTAACGCAAATGTGGGAACGAACTAAACCTGCTTTCAGAGAAGTTTTGTAAAATCAGATTTTCAGAAAAATTTTGCATCAAATCTGCTTTCAGAAAGATGTTGTATCGCAAAACCGGCGACAGAAGCGAAAAGGAAAATTTTTAACCAACTGTATGTGTTTAATATTTTCGAGATCATACTGTAATTAATATGAAAGAACGATTCAGAAAAGAATGCCTAGTTTCTTTTGTAATGCTGAGGACGAAAGTCAGACCATTTGTTGTGTAAATCTGTGTGCACATATTCTCACGGGATGCCCCACTTTCTTGTTTTGTGTTGTTGCGTTTTTATCGAAGTTTGCATATCTGAATGTATTTTTCATTTTTCTAAAAGAACATTATTCACTTTTATTGTTGCAATGCATTCTTCTTTTAAAAAGCAGCTAGGCACAGCTTCTTCGCACTACATCTCTTCTGTTTTTAGAGACGTTGCATATCTTATGTCGTTATGGATGTTGCATTTTTAACAGTCACATAATGTTGCGTTCGTCCTTTCTTTAACGCATAGAAGGTGGTGGTTTGGAAAGTTCTTACTCATTTTCTCTTTTTGTAAAGTACATTTGCAGCTTTGGCTAAACTCTCAGAATTTTACTTGTTAAATTCTGACGCAAAGTTATTTTCCAATTTGGCATCATGTCAAACTGTGTCAAAGATATATTAAAAAGATCATTTCCCTCCAGATGTTATGAAGAGAAATAATTGCAAGTTGTGAACAGTGACAAGCCAAAGCTAGCTACTCATAACTTGGCGTGAAGACATTGAGGCAATAGCAATTCATATGTGCGAGATTTCTCAACATTACAAGAGAATGTGAACTGGCTAATAGGATGTAAATACGTTGTAGACATTTCTGCTGGCCTTATCTACTGTTTACGGTTTTCTAGTGATGTGTGGAATAAGCAAGGGTAATTTGATCTCAACCACTTGGCATCAGCAACACAACAGTATGGAAGATCTCAAGCTCGTGTTAAAGCTTTTTTGGATTGCAGAAGGTTTGGTCACAAAAAAATTGAAATCCTAATTGACAGTCAGCGAAAGTCTGAAGTATACAGACAAAGCAGCAAGTTAACAAAAACAGACAAGATTTTGCCCCTCATATTTATAGGGTTGTGAACTGCGCCGTTTTAGTGTTGAATGTGCTTCACTTCACTGTCTTAGCCCTGTTGTTTTTGCTGATGTATACTATCAATTTTTTGCTGATGTGAACAATCATATTTTTCCGGGTGCATCTTTTCGGATATAAACTGTAAAATTTTTGCGGATGTGAGCAATGATATTTTTGCGGGTGCAATTTTTCGGATGTAAACTATCAAATTTTTGAGGTGGTGAACTATCATATTTTTTCGGATGTGTATTATCATATTTTTGCGGATGTGAACTATCACATTTTGTGGATGTCAACTAACTGTTGAATGTGTTTTACTCCACTATCTTATCGCGAAACCTCGATATTTTTGCGGGTACATCACGAAATAACGTTGGTGCGTGTAACAAAGCCGCAACCATAAGCTGATCTTTTCGGGAGGGAAGATTGTATCTTGTTGTATTTTCGGGGCAAGGCAAACTGATTGTAACTTGTTGCTGTACCTAGCAAACAAATATGTTTTTTAAAATTTTTGGGGAGCCATTTCCCGGTTGTTCCAACTTGGTTGCGGAACCTGGAGTGCAGAACAATATGCATATTGTGTCATCAAACTCCGCGAAAGTGTTGATTGGAAAACGTTTACATGACTTCATAATATGTCATCACGAATATTCAGTAAAAATGAATACGTATGTCACTGTGAAGGCATTTCAAAGGGCTACACTGTCTCGGTTAACAAAATGTGGGTTTCTTCTTGTGACATTCAAAACCTGCCTAAAATTTTTGGCAATGTGCAAAGTTATGTAAAGGAGGCCTAATTCCTTTGCATCCACTAATTTATATTTTTTACAAGATTATTTTATGTGGGTCGAAGTGCAAACGCCATTAAATTGTAATTACATTTATGTTTGCTGATTGTTGTAATCCATAAAAAATCCTCACTCTTTTGCATTTGGTTTTATTTTGCAGTTTCGAAAAAACTTGGATAAAATCTTATGTTTTGACAACGACGGAGGAGCATTTGTAAGTTACTTTGAATATGGAAGGTAAGGCCTCGTTGGAAAACGAAATCCATGTTCCTTTGTAATGCTTCTTGTTTTGAACTTGAAATTTCTTTCATAGCATGCTGATCAAATTTGCATTACTGGTGAAGAGATCTTCCGATGTAAAACCTATAAAACTAGAAACACCACAGAAACAGAGGGTAAGTAGGTTTAGTTGCGAAATTGCATGTAGAATTTGTGTTGAGTGATCGTGAACAGTCATGAATCTAACGGAAATATCGCAATTCTTCATTCCCGGAAGAACAGGTTTCAAATAAACCATCTAAAAGGGACATGATTAGGTTCAAAAAATTGAAATATCTGGTTCTATCTCACTCCTAATTTTTTGAAAGCAGCATTGGCATGCATACAGCCACTTTATTTCTTATCAATAATTTTTCTTTCGCTTACCTAATTGATCACAGCCTTTGCACATTTTCACACCAGCCGATCTGAAACCTGGATAATTTGAGATTTTTGAAGATCTATCACATTTTTGTGGGTGTGTTAGAGAAACACAAAATAGTTAGAGAAACGCAAAATCAAAAGTATTTTTGGAAAAAAGCAACCTGTTTTCGAAACAATTCTTGAGTTTTTTTAGTTCTTGTGTATGTAGCTAAATGTCAAGGGGATATGCGTACCTGCAATCCATGCGTTATTTTCTCACACATTTTAATTTACAAAGAAACACAAATGAGACTCTCCAAAAATATCTAAAAATTAGCATTATGCAAGACGTGATTGGGACAGGATGTTTCGTATACGGACCAGAAAAATAAATGGACAGTTCGAGACAGATCCAGTATATTTCGCAGAGATTGAAATTTCAATGGCGGGGGCAAGAAATTGTATTGCTGGGTTGCCAATGCAACTACCTTGAATTTTGGTTGACACGTTTTTGGTTGAAAAAAGGTGATTTTTACGTACGGCAGCATTCTTTGCAAGCAAATGTGGTTTCTATAAATTTTCTTGCCAAGCTTTGCACGCCTACTTTGACCACTATGTTAAGAGTCATGTTAACTGATAAAGTCTGTCGAATTCGGATAAAAAGAGGCATTCGTTTAAATACTTTGCTGAGTTGCAATATTAGGCAGGCTGTAGAGTTCAACACTTTTACGTGCAGGAAAGTAAATATCTGTATCTTCAAGCACAACATTTCATTACTATTGTAATTCTAAAGTTTTCGTGTACAGCTCATCAGAAACAATATTTTTTCTATCGACAGGTGCAACAAGATCACCCATTGAATTCCTACATTACATTGCGCGACATTGATACTATTATCAACAGTCGTTTATGGAATTACAAATTTGCAAAGGTAAAATAACGGTAATTCCTAGACTTATCATCCTAAAACGTTTGTATATTCCATGAAATACATGCATTTGCTTATTCGTGAATTGTATTATTAGCTTGTTTGAGATTGCACTTTGTGTTTCTTCACAATTAAAGAGCGCATGCTGAATGAAATTTATTTAGCTGTACTGCCGATTCAAAGTTTTGAGTTTCATTGTTTTTTACCTTAGTTGGTCGGACGATCGGATATTAAAGTTTGTTACCACGGTTATAATGGCCAACTTGGAGTGTATTGTGAGTCGGAAACAACAAAGAAAATGTAAGTTGCTCAATCCTTTATTGAAGATCATGATACTTCTTTCTTGTTAACTCGAACGGTAATGTGCATTTGTCTCTTTTCTGTTGAGACATATACTAATCACCTTTACTGTCTCCAGCTATCTTCTCCATCCTCAACTGGTATCAAAGTCATCAAAAACTTCTGCGCAATCTCGACCTCAGAGATCACCAAAACATCGCCAAAAACATAAAAGCCAACCTTTGCCACAATTTCAAATACCGGTGTGTTACAGAATGTTATTTTTTCATTGGCACATAGTTAAAAATACAAATATTTTCTTATAAGCAACAGATTTTGAGTGAAAGGTAAATTTAAAAAACTTCGGTGTTATAACCATCACAAACTTTTTGAAATAACTATAACATAATCCATTAGCTTCGTGACAATATTTGCTGGGAATCACCAAGTGCCTGTGGATCTGTAAGCTCTGTACATATGAGTGCAAATAAAAGAACTAGAAAATAGCACTAAACGCTGCGGCTAGGTATGAGTTTATTCTGTAATATGACAAAATGTAGAAAATTTCTAAGCGCAACGATGCTGAACTCTATTTGGGATTAGTTCAACAATAGTCAAGCAAAAAAATTGTTGGAAAATGATGGTTGAACAGTTAGTGAAAAAGTATGTTTGGAAAATGTCTTAGTTGTCAAATTAATATTTCAGCTTTCTGAGTTGTTGACTTTTAGATAAGTGCGTTGACCTACATATTGTTCGTTATGCAGGAGAGTCTAAAGTCATTCCAACCATCTACTGCACTTTCCCGAACAACTGTGTGATAGCGCTCTCTCGTTAACGATTTCTGTAGGCGAGGGAGTGGCAAGCATTTTATTTGAAGTTAATATGGCGCATGTTCAGTGTCTTTCATGTATACCTATGTGGTAGCAGTAGTGTCGTACGACACCCGTTAGACATCTTGGTTGGTATCTTTCAACCAGTTATGAAAATATTTGACACATTCTTGGGTGTGTGACAGTCACCGCGTACGTGAGTGATAGGGCAATTCAGGATAAAGTGGTCAACTATGTGCAAACTGTCAACTGTTTATAAATGCAAATGTCCTGTGTGGTTAAACCTAGACTTGTAAGCAAACGGAACAGAAAAAAAATATTTAAAGCTGAAAAAGGCACAATCGCTTGGTTGTGTTGCAAAAATATATAAAGTAAACTTAAGACTGAGTTTAGCATATAAACGTCACTATGAAACAACCTGTTTCAAGTTCAGGAAACCGTTAGTTGAAGCGCTAAGAAAATTTACAATAGTTGTGTAACTACTGTAATCGCGCGGTAGAGTTTGTGTTACCGTATTGAAACTGAGCTTCCAGGCAGGTCATAATATATTTTTTCATATTTTTAAATTTTTTTCCAAACCTGAAACGGGTCGTGGTGTAGGAGACGGATTATACTTTCAGGCAAAAGCGAATTTATTACTGTTCAGTTACTGGAGATGCTTACAGGTTTATGAACTGATTTCATTTCCCCCAGTGGCAATGCTCAATTTTTTTCCTTAAGTTGAATTTCGTAAAGGTTGACTGGACGTTCGCAAAGCAACTTTACATATTCGGAAAAGGGCAGTTAATGGGCGAGTCAGAAGACTTCCAAGTTCAAACTAATTTTTTGGAATAGGGTTGGTTCGGAGGCACCTTTAGCCGAACGCAAAGAAAATAGTTTCAGACTATGATAAGTACGTTTTTCATTTCATGAATAAATTCATACACGCTGTTTTTCAGAATTGGGACAGTACCGACATAACTCTTGCTGCAAATGGTATGGAGGTTTTTCACGACTTGCGCATTCCACAAGATTTTTTTCTTGTAAGTCAATTGTTTTAATGATTGCCTTAATCTGTTTTCTGACAGCTTTTCGTGGTCGACTGAATAGAAAAACATCCTCAAAGTTGTGATTTTGATTACGCATTACCAAATAAATATGCTACACTGTTGTTGAAAATGGTTGTTTCTAAAAGCAGAATATGTCCCGCTGCCCAACCCCCCATAGTACTTTACTCCTTACACCCGTTTACTTTTGAACACTGACAAATACAGAAAGTGTCTTTCACGTATTAGGAGTTTTCTTAGTTCATTCGCTTGCCTGAAAATATTCTATCAAATTATTTCTTACTCGTTCATCATGTAATCGTATTTTGTAGGATGTTCTTTCTGATCATATTTCACTTCTAAAAAAGTTATGGAATATAGCGTGTATGTCTTGTCCCACTGCATTCGAACCTTTCGCTTCTGGAATTTGTTGCAATGAACTTTCGTTGTACAGCAATTTCTAAGAAACCGTTGTTCATTTTGCAGAGTCTGTGCAAACCTGGAAAGATACTCGGATTTCAGAACCAAGCAGTAGCAGTCGTCGAACTACAAGGACAAATGTACATATAATAAGCTAGCTTTTCATTCTAAACATAGCTTGTTCCAAAGAAATCTGAGGCCTGTGTATAAAAGGTTAGCTGAAATTGAAATTAGGGCACGTATAAGAAATTCCATTATTATCTGGGATTCTCAAATACTTATTCAAAAATATCACACCTTTGACAGTATATTGCAAAAGCACTATATCCAAGTGCACAGCATATGATTTCAAAGGAAATTTCGTTTCAGGATCATCGGTCTCTAATGGTTTCACATCAACTATCAATACGCTTGTTTTACCACTAATGCCTATGATAATAATATTAACAATGTATTTTAGCCCGCAGACACGAAGTCCACAGTACAAGCACACACTGTCTGCAAAACGCAGGTTGATAAAAACAGATACAAAAAACGTTTTACAACGACGTTGGAGGTAGAACCACAGGGTTGCAGACACTTGCTTAACACTATTGTTCGCTTAATCGTAACACTTGGTGCAACACTACTTGCAGAGTAGGGCGCTACGTTCTAAGCTGGTCAAGGCCAGATAAAGTACGAATATGTTATGGCATGACACGCCCTCAAACGAACAAACACTGCAATGTCCGAGCACGCAGTCCCAAAGAAAAAAGCGATTGTAGTGTTCAAAGAATAAGGACGAATATAAATAATCTGACCGCATGAAAGCACGCAACCATAAGTTGTTAGACTTTCTGCATCTTTCGAGAAAGAAGTACACATTTTTTTCGGATTAATGCCTCAAATATAGGAGTGTTACATTGAACCTGATGACCACTAACACTCGTTCTCTAGGAGAGGTTGTACACAGCTCTGTATCCAAAATTATAGGCTACACGTAATATCTGCATGCTTGACTTTCTGAAATTGCATCATAATGATGATGCATACATGGGCGTATAAAAGGAGCGAAAAGGTACTTATTTACTGCATTTGAACATCAGGATAATTAGGCTCGCAGCTTGTTTGCTGCACAATATTGATATTGCAGTTGACTCTCATTGTCTTTGTCATCTGAGAGCACAGTTACCAGTACAATTCCCAGATATTTGTAGAGATTAACAGATTTTGCATTTTGACCACCCTGTGTGAGTAATGGGATGACCGTGCTTTTTGCACTCTTAGCCTTAACGTCATGCAAGTAGTTTTGCTGCAGTTGAAAATAATTCCACGCGATTCTGCATAAGCCTGACACACATCAAGTATACTTTGCAACCTTCATAAACTTGGACAAAAAACGCAAACATCGTCAGCAAACATCAAGTGATTTAATAAGACTTCATCAGTATAACACCCTGCTTTAATGTTGTTTAGTTCGGTGCATAAATCATCTAAATATGCAGCAAACAAGTATGGACTCAATACCCACCTTTGTCTAACCCCATTAGTAACATGAAACGGTTCAGACAAATGTTTACCCCATTTCATTTGCATCGTTTGTTCCTTGTACCAATGTTTAAGTAGGCGCACAAAACACCATCCTTTGAATCAATTCCTCAAATAATTTCATGTGTAGTACTCGATCGAATGCTTTCGAGGCATCTAAAAAATCAGCATGCATTGATGAACCATGAGTTACAAAGTATGAGGCAGTTTGCTTCAACACAAATATACATTAATCAGTCCCATATCCAGACTTAAAACCAAATTGATTGTCTGTGATTCCAAGGAAAGGAGAGATGCCAGATAATATGAAGTGTTGAAGTATCTTTGACACCACTGTGGCAACTGCCACAGGTCTGCAATTTGATCTGTCAGTCGTATTCACATTCTTGTTTTTGCATATTCTTGTGTTTAAGCAGGAATTGGGTCCAAAACCGTGAACAATGCACATATGAAATAGTAAACTGAGAGAGCAGGTAGGTCTCCTTGCAGTCTGTGCTATGTTCCACAAACTCTGCAGACTCATTGGCAGACTTACCAGAGTTCAATATTCCCTTGAAATAGTTTTTCCACATTTTAACATTCTCTGAACCACCATAAATCCACCCACCAATGTTGGTAGTGATGGAGATCTGGTTTTGTTTTTGACCTTCTGCCAAAATGTTTTATTGTTTTTATCAGCCTGTAAAAACCTCTTGGTAAACTTTCGCCTGTAGCTTCTGGTTGTGATTTTTGTTGTATAGCTTTCATATTTTTATTATTTTCCTAAATGTTCTGCGAAGTGATTTACAAAAACAAAGCCAACGATCTGAGCTTTCCAGTCAATGCAACATTATTTCTGCTTAACAGACTTTTGCCATGGGGAAATGATTTTTTTGAGTTTATCTCGGAATGAAAGCATATGATGAAAACATTCAAAACAACCAGTGAAGTTTTTTTGAGAAAATGGACAATTGCTACTTAGCTCCTCTGCATGCTTTGCAAATATAGATTGAAGCTTTGCTATCGACGCATGCAGCTTTAGCATGTTTGATAGCTTGTAACACAAATGCAACCGTTTACTCTGATATCAACATAATTTTTCCCAAGTGAACTACCTGGGATAACCTCCTGTTTGCCAAAGACTTTAAAAAATCTCAGCTTGAGTTGATAGCAAAAATAAACATGATAAGCTTTCTGCCTTTCCAATTAGTTGAATCAAAGTTTATTAGAAAAAATATGTAAGGGTTGGTACGAAGCTTGTATTGTAAATTTGGATAATGATGCAAAAATAAAAAACAACCATTCTGAGATATCAAAACATTTCAAAGTTACAATGATACATGTCAACGCATTTAAAAGACAATCATTTGATTGCTCAAAAAGTAATGCATTGCAACGCAAAGAAACCTTGATGACAACGGTTTAAGTACAACCAGTGGCGTAGCAAGACCTAGTGCCGCCCAAGGCCGACCATAATAGTGCCGCCCTTTCCACTCCTCAAATTAGCGTACAAGAATTTAAAGCGAAAGGTCATATTTCGTGCCTATTTAAAGATATACAGATGAACGAAGCATCTTGAAGATCACAATCAAACACTCACAAACTGAAATGTGTCTTGCGTTTCGTTGTCGATTATGAGTCTTGCTTTTTCTGCTTGTCGCCACCTTCCTTATCGTTACTTTTTTGCTTTCTTTACATACACATATACAAACCCGACATGTTTCGTCATATTTTCTTTCCTGTTGGTTCTTAGTTTGCAGTAAGCCCACTGCATGGCTTTTTTGAAGTTTACTCATTCCAGGGGATCAAACAAAAAAATAAAAGAATGTGACAGCGGCATACCTACTTTGCAGATGTAAACATTTATGTATGTTAATATTTAGTGTAGTATTCCCATCTTTAGCTAAATGAAGTATATATACTGCATGTAGTAATATATAATAATAAATCTGATAATACAATCTTAGTGATATAAAGAACGTTTCACTTTTCATTTCACGTTTCAGTATTGGTTTAATTTTCTTAGGATATATAAAAGGTTTCAAACGTCAACTCTGTCAACACTTGCGCGGGGCACTCCACAGGTGCGGGAGTCATTTTCAAAAAATATCTTAATCACGTTTGAAACCGAGTATGGTTGAAAAGGGCTGCTTGCAGTCTGCATCGTGACCAGCGCAAGTTGGTCTCTAGCTGTTGGGCTTCTTCCAGTTTCACGTGCATAGTGTGATTCCTTTCCTTTTTCGTTACCAACAGAACCATTGCCAGAAGGTCTTTACGTTTGTGCAGGGGGGCTTGAGATTCCAAAATTTGACAAAAAATCCATTGATTTGTAGTGTTTCAAATTTCAATTTTGGGGCTTGGAGCTTTGTTTGGTGAGGCTAAGTCCACCAAAGTCCCCATGGCGACGGGAATGGTTACCAACAAACGTCTGTTTCGAAACCTGTATTACCAAACCATGGCAGGTGGGACATAGGCCTTTTTACTCAGCAGTGACTGCAAAGTCTTTAGTTCGACGGTATTTGTGTTCAACAACTTTATTCAGTGCAGCCATTGCCAAGTCGTACAACTGTTTCGCTCAACACCCCTTTCAACAAATGTTGTCACCACAATCATATCTAAACACATCGTTGACTCTTCCGTTAGGTTTGCAGACTAAGGTTCTCACCTCAAATTCATGAAAAGGAGAGCAGCACCTTTTCTAAGTTTTTCTTGTTGAAATGAATTTTTCTATGACTACAAATGTGCAGTATACCGTTGAACATAAGAGACTTTTACGAAACTCACACTGCCTATCAGCTAGCTCTGATTCACTCGATTCTTGCAGTTCAAACGGACAATCTGAGCTCGTCAAAGTAACACACCTACTGCACTACCCCGCTTCAAGAACGCCATTTTCCGACACCTTTGCGTCATGCAGAAAAAGAGCAGCTCTGCTAAAACTGAGCTACGTTCCCTCTTCAGAGTTCTTCACTTCAACCGCCAGAAATTAATGTTGATAAGCCCAGTTAACAACTATGCTACAGCTTGTGGCACTCATTGAAAATATCCCACTGAACATTGAAAAATAGCATGACATGTGCCAAGAAACGATTTTATAATTTTGGTGACAGAGATTAGGGGCAGGCCAACGCCTGAAATACGCCTCTTAACTTCTCACCGCAGTTAAGGTGAACGCTCTTGCCCAAGCAGCGCTACGGTGATTCAGTTAGTGGCCGTGGATCGAACATCCAGCCTTATGACTGAGAGGCGGACACTCTACTATTGAGCTAACG